>Ga0194123_10002028_pt1 | contig 27827 bp, 28 predicted proteins | sample TA2MahsurfametaG_5_FD_155479 | JGI IMG/M metagenome (GOLD analysis project Ga0194123, IMG submission 155479) | Freshwater microbial communities from Lake Tanganyika, Tanzania - TA2015023 Mahale A surface | ecosystem: Environmental > Aquatic > Freshwater > Lake | place: Tanzania: Lake Tanganyika... | reverse complement strand
CGTACGTGACTGCGGAAGTCGTAGACCTGCTGAGCCTGAAGGCCTGCGGGCTTATTCGTGGTGACGTGACCGATGTGAAAATCATCTGCAGCGGAAAAATCGAACGACCGGTTACGGTACGCGGACTGCGCGTGACGGCTGGCGCACGCGCCGCTATCGAGGCGGCGGGAGGCAAGGTCGAAGCCTGATCCCATGGCCACGGCAAGCAAAAACATTCCGGGTGGAGTCGCGGGGCTGGGCAAGCTGACAGAGCTGCGCCAGCGCCTGCTGTTCCTGCTGGGCGCGATCTTCGTGTTCCGGGTGTGCACGCACATCCCGGTGCCGGGCATCAACCCGACCGCGCTCGCCGATCTGTTCAATTCGCAGAGCGGAACAATCCTCGGCATGTTCAACATGTTCTCGGGCGGCGCGCTCGAGCGCTTCTCGGTCGTGGCGCTGGGGATCATGCCGTATATCTCCGCCTCCATCATCATGCAGCTGCTAACCCTCGTGCATCCCAAGCTCGAACAGATCAAGAAAGAGGGCGAGACGGGACGGCGCAAGATCAACCAGTACACCCGCTACGCCACGGTGGTGCTCGCGGTGTTCCAGGCGAGCGGCATTGCAATCATGCTCGAACAGCAGACCGGCGCGGGCGTGCCCCTGGTGATGTTCCCCGGGCTCGCGTTCAAGCTGACCTGCGTCACCACGCTGGTTTCCGGCACCCTGTTCCTCATGTGGCTGGGCGAACAAGTCACCGAGCGTGGCATCGGCAACGGCATCTCGATGATTATCTTCGCCGGCATCGTGGCGGGTTTTCCGTCCGCAATCGGCGGTACCTTCGAATTGGCGCGAACCGGCGAGTTGCACATCTTTCTGGTGTTGGCGCTTCTCCTCCTTGCACTTGCGGTCACGGGGCTCGTCGTATTCGTGGAACGCGGCCAACGCCGCATCACGGTCAACTATGCCAAGCAACAACGCGGGCGCCAGACGTTTGCGGCGAGCACCAGTCACCTGCCACTCAAGATCAACATGGCCGGCGTCATTCCCCCGATTTTCGCCAGCAGCATAATCCTCTTCCCGAGCACGGTGGCTGGCTGGTTCGGTAATGCGCAGGGCCTGACTTGGCTGCGCGACATGGCTGCGGCCCTCTCGCCCGGCCAGCCGCTCTATGTGGGGCTGTACGCCATCGCCATAGTGTTCTTCTGCTTTTTCTATACGGCGCTGGTGTTCAATCCTCGCGAAACGGCAGAGAACCTGAAGAAGTCCGGCGCGCTCATTCCCGGCTTCCGCCCGGGTGAGCATACGGCCCGTTATATTGACAGCGTGATGACCCGCCTGACCGCGGCAGGCGCCGTCTATATCACCCTGGTATGCCTGCTTCCGGAATTCCTGATCGTGGAGTTCAACGTACCGTTCTACTTTGGCGGTACTTCGCTGCTCATCACCGTGGTCGTGGTGATGGATTTCATGGCCCAGGTCCAGACACATCTGATGTCCCACCAGTACGAGGGACTGTTGAAGAAAGCCAACCTCAAGGGTTATGGCCGTCGTACAAGAGTTTAAGCAGGAAGAGTTTCAATGAAAGTACGCGCATCGATCAAAACGATTTGCCGCAACTGCCGAATCATTCGGCGTAAAGGCACGGTGCGGGTGATCTGCAAGGATCCCCGGCACAAGCAGCGTCAAGGCTAACGAGTTAACGAGGCACCTATTTATGGCGCGTGTCGCAGGCGTAAACATTCCCGACCGTAAGCATACGGTCATTGCCCTCACTCACATCTATGGCATCGGGTCTACCCGCGCGCGCAGCATCTGTGCGTCGGCGAACGTCCCACCCAATGCCAAGGTGAAGGATCTCACGGAAGAACAGCTGGAAACCCTGCGTTCGGAGGTGGGCAAATTCACCGTGGAGGGCGACCTCCGCCGGGAAGTCTCCATGAGCATCAAGCGGCTCATGGATCTGGGTTGCTATCGAGGCGTACGTCACCGCCGCGGGCTGCCCGTGCGTGGCCAGCGCACGCGTACCAACGCACGCACGCGCAAAGGTCCGCGTCGCGTCGTCAAGAAGTAAGCAGGTAGATTCACATGGCAACTGCACAGAACTTGGGGAAGGCGCGCAAAAAGGTCAAGAAGACCGTCGTGGATGGAGTCGCACATATCCACGCGTCCTTCAACAACACAATCATCACCATCACGGATCGCCAAGGCAACACGCTTGCCTGGGCAACCGCGGGCGGCAGTGGTTTCCGCGGCTCCCGCAAGAGCACGCCCTTCGCAGCCCAGGTGGCGGCGGAAAAGCTCGGGCATGTAATCGATGATTACGGCACCCAGACCTTGGATGTCTTTGTGAAGGGTCCCGGCCCGGGGCGTGAGTCAGCTGTTCGTGCGCTCAATGCGGCGGGCTTCAAGATCACCAACATCACTGACGTGACCCCCATCCCGCACAATGGCTGCCGGCCGCCGAAGAAGCGCCGGGTTTAACGATCGAGGATAGCGCATGGCCAGATATCTCGGACCCAAATGCAAGTTGAGCCGTCGTCAGGGCACGGACCTGTCGCTCAAAAGCCGCGCGCGCGGCATCGAATCCAAGTGCCAGTTGGAGAAGCCCCCGGGGCAGCACGGCGACAACCGTAACCGGCGCCAGTCCAACTATGCGACCCAGCTGCGCGAAAAGCAGAAGCTGCGTTACATCTACGGTGTCCTGGAGCGGCAGTTCGGCAACTATTACAAGGAGGCAGCCCGCCGCAAGGGCGCGACTGGTGAGAACCTGCTGAAGCTGCTCGAATCGCGCTTGGACAACGTGGTTTACCGGATGGGTTTTGGCGTCACTCGCGCCGAAGCACGCCAGCTCGTATCCCACAAGGCAATCGCCGTGAACGGTGCCACGGTCAACATTCCCTCGTTTCAAGTGAGCGCGAGGGATGTCATCAGCGTCCGTGAAAAGTCCAGGAGCCAGACCCGTATCCAGGATTCTCTCGCGATCGCCGAGCAGATTGGTTTCCCCGAATGGATCGACGTGGATACCAAGAAGATGGAAGGTGTCTTCAAGTCGGCTCCCGAGCGCAGTGATCTGCCCGCCGATATCAATGAATCCCTGGTAGTAGAGTTGTACTCGAAGTAAGGGTTGGTAAAAGGAGAACTTTGTATGGTGGCAGCAGTGAGCGAAATGTTGAAGCCCAAGATTGTTGACGTTCAGTCCGTGGGTCACAACACCGCCCGGATCACCCTGGAGCCCCTGAACCGCGGGTTCGGTCATACGCTGGGCAACGCTCTGCGACGCGTGTTGCTGTCGTCCATGACGGGTGCTGCGGTGGTTGAGGTGGAGATCGAGAACGTCCTCCACGAATACACCACCATCGAGGGCGTGCAGGAGGATGTCACCGACATCCTGCTCAACCTGAAGGGTCTGGCGCTGCGGATGCACGCCAAGGATGAAGCTACCCTCACCCTCAACAAGAAGGGGCCTGGTGCCGCGACGGCCGCCGATATCGTGCTCGACCACGATATCGAGGTGATCGAGCCTGGTTTCCACATAGCGACCCTCGGCGCAAACGGGCAGCTCAACATGACCCTGAAGGTGGCACGTGGTCGTGGTTACCGTCCCGCCATCGTGCGAGAAGGTCCGAGCGAAGAGGCGGACACCACTATCGGGCGCCTGCGTCTTGATGCCTCCTTCAGCCCGGTGCGTCGTGTGGCCTATGAGGTTCAGGCGGCTCGTGTGGAGCAGCAGACTGACCTCGACAAGCTAATCATCACGATCGAAACCAATGGCACGATCGACCCGGAATATGCCGTGCGGGAAGCCGCGGGTATCTTGCGCAGCCAGCTGGCGGTGTTCGTCGACCTGAGCGGGGAGCAGCAGGCCGAGCCGTCACGCAAGGGTGACGAGCCAATCGACCCCATTCTCCTGCGTTCCATCGACGACTTGGAGTTGACGGTGCGTTCCGCCAACTGCCTGAAAGCCGAGAGCATCTATTACATTGGTGAACTGATTCAGCGCACCGAAGTGGAGCTGCTCAAGACGCCCAATCTCGGCAAGAAGTCCCTGACCGAAATCAAGGATGTACTCGCCGCGCGCGGCTTGTCGCTGGGAATGCGCCTCGAAAACTGGCCACCCAAGGGTCTCTACGACCACGACAGGGCGGCGGGCTGAACTTGACCGCTTGATGCGGGCAGAAGGAAAAACGACATGAGACACCAGAATGCAGGACGCCACCTCGGGCGCACCAGCTCGCACCGCAAGGCCATGTTTCGCAACATGGCCGCTTCACTCATCCAGCATGAAGTGATTCGCACGACCCTGCCCAAGGCCAAGGAGCTGCGGCGCGAGGCCGAACCCCTGATCACGCTGGCCAAATCGGACTCCGTGGCCAACCGCCGCCTGGCGTTTAACCGCCTGCGTGACCGCGATGCCGTGACCAAGCTCTTCAACCAGCTTGGACCGCGGTTCCTGAAGCGGCCGGGTGGTTACCTGCGCATCCTCAAGTGTGGCTATCGACCGGGTGACAATGCACCCATGGCCATCGTTGAGCTGCTCGATCGCCCGGAGACAGCCGCGTCCGAGTGACACGGCAGCTCAAGGGTGGCAGTCATAGAACGCCTCTTCGGAGGCGTTCTGCATTTTGGAGGTGAGGAAAAGAGGCAAGAACAACGTCAGGTCTTCAGTTTGCTGACGACCAGATCGTTCACCGTCTGCGGGTTGGCCTTGCCCTTGGAACGCTTCATCACCTGCCCCACGAAGAATCCGAAAACCTTGTCCTTGCCCGCTCGGAATTGCGCCACCTGATCGGGATTCTCGCTGATCACGGCGTCTACCAGCGCCTCGATCTCACCGCTGTCGGTAACCTGCCGCAGGCCTCTTGCCTCGATGATCGCATCAGCATCCTCCGGGCCCTGCCACATCGCTTCAAAGACCTGCTTGGCCATGGAATTGGACACCGTCTGGTCCTGGATTCTGGTGAGCAGGCCGGCCAGACGCCCGGACGACACCCGTATCTCGCTGAACGGGAGCGCGTCCCGGTTGAGCGCAGCGAAGACCTCGCCACTCACCCAGTTTGCAGCCTGCCGGGCGTCGCCACACTGCGCAGCGAGAGCTTCGAAATATTCGGCAACCGGCAGCTCGCTGCTCAGGGCTTCGGCTTCTTCCCTGTTCAAGCCGAACTCACGCAGGTAACGGGCTTCACGTTGTTGCGGCAATTCAGGTAGCGCCGCGCGTGCGGCTGCGATTTCATCCGCGGAAATGACTATCGGAAGAAGATCCGGATCAGGAAAGTAGCGGTAGTCATGGGCATCCTCCTTGCTGCGCATGCTGCGGGTTTCATCCCGGTCCGGGTCATAGAGCCGGGTCTCCTGGACTACCTTGCCGCCGCTTTCCAGGAGCTCGATCTGGCGCTCGATTTCGTGGTTGATCGCGCGTTCCACGAAGCGGAACGAGTTCAGGTTCTTGATCTCGGCACGGGTTCCCAGGGTCGGCGAATCCGCCGGTTTCACCGAGACATTGGCGTCGCAGCGGAACGACCCTTCCTGCATGTTGCCGTCGCAGATGCCGATGAACCGCACCAAGGTGTGCAAGGTTCGCATGTACTGCACGGCCTCGGCCGCCGAAGAAAGGTCCGGTTCGGTGACGACCTCAAGCAGGGGAGTCCCGGCGCGATTGAGATCGATGCCGGATTGCCCGGGGAACAGGTCGTGCACCGATTTGCCTGCATCCTCCTCGAGATGTGCCCGCAGGATGCGGATCTCCTTTTCCTCGCCGCTCGGCAAGGTCAGGCAGAGGCGACCGTGGTTGACGATGGGTTCGGCGTACTGGCTGATCTGGTAACCCTTGGGGAGATCCGGGTAGAAGTAGTTCTTTCGGGCGAACACCGAGCGCTCCGCGATACTGGCCCCGATGGCCAGGCCAAAGCGGATTGCGAGAGCCACGGCGCGTTCATTGAGTACCGGGAGGACGCCGGGAAGGCCGAGATCCACCGCGCAGGCCTGGCTGTTTGGCTCTGCCCCAAAGGCCGTGGAAGCGCCAGAGAATATCTTGCTCTCCGTAGAGAGCTGCACATGGATTTCGAGGCCGATAACGGGTTGCCAGCGAGGCATGTTCAGTCCTTGAGGGTCGGGGCGTGTTGATGCCAGTCGGTCTCCAACTGGAACCGGTTGGCAACTTTCAGCAGCGTGGCTTCATCGAAATGCCGTCCGATCATCTGCAATCCAACGGGCAGGCCATCCACGAAGCCAGCGGGAACGGAAAGACCGGGCAGGCCTGCGAGATTGACGGCCGTGGTGTAGATGTCCGACAGATACATCTCGACCGGATCTGCGGTTTTCTGCCCCACCCCAAAGGCGGTGGTCGGCGCTGTCGGCCCCAGGATCACATCCACTTCGTTGAAGACGCGGATGAAATCATCGCGAATGAGTCGTCGCAGTTGCTGCGCCTTCGCGTAGTAGGCGTCGTAATAGCCGGTGGAGAGGGCATAGGTTCCCATCAGGATGCGACGCTTGACCTCGGCGCCGAAACCTTCGGCACGGGATCGTGTGTAAAGGTCGTTAAGATCGCGTGGCGCTTCGCAGCGATGTCCGAAACGGACACCGTCGTAGCGGGAGAGATTGGACGAACATTCAGCCGACGCGATGATGTAATAGGCAGGGATGGCATGCCGGGTCGTGGGCAGGCTTACTTCCATGCAGCGGGCGCCCAGTTGCTCCAGCACCCGGATGGCTGCCTGCAGAGGCGCTGCGATTGCAGGGCTCAAAGAGGCATCAAAAAATTCCCGCGGCAGGCCGATGCGCAGACCGGTCAGGGGCTCAGCCAGACTTCGCGAGAAGTCCTCCGCCGGGACATCCGCGGAAGTCCCGTCCCGCGCATCAACACCGCACATGGCGTTCAGGGTGAGCGCCAGATCCTCCGCTGTGAGCGCCATGGGCCCGGCCTGATCGAGGCTGGAGGCAAATGCCACCATGCCGTAGCGCGAAACGCGGCCGTAGGTCGGTTTCAGTCCGCTGATGCCGCAGTAGGCGGCGGGCAACCGGATCGAGCCCCCGGTATCCGTGCCGGTGGCGAAAGGCACCAGACGTGCGGCAACGGCGCTGGCCGACCCACCCGAAGAACCTCCGGGCACGCGCGTGACACCCCAAGGGTTGCGACAAGGTCCGTAGTAGCTGGTCTCATTGGACGACCCCATCGCGAACTCATCCATGTTGGTCTTGCCGACCATGACCATTCCGGCCTCGGCGAGGCGTGAAACGACGGTGGCATCGTAGGGCGCAATGAAGTTGTCGAGCATGCGGGAGGCGCAGGTTGTGCGTACGCCTTTGGTGCAGAAGATATCCTTGTTGGCGTAGGGGATCCCGGTGAGCGGGCCGGCTTCGCCTGCGCGTCGTCTGGCGTCCGCCGCATCCGCCGCGGCGAACGCACGGTCCTCGATGACCATGATGAAGCTGTTCAATGCGGCATCCTGCCGCCTGATGCGGGCGAGGCAATGGGCCACGAGTTCGCGGCTGGAGAATTCCCCCCGCGCGAGCCCTGCGCTGAGTCCGGCCACGGTCGACGGGTAGTCCTGCCTGCTCATTCGATGACCCGCGGCACGAGGTAGTGGCCCTCGGCCATGGCGGGCGCGATGGCTGCGAATTGCTCGCGCTGGTCGATCTCCGTCACGGTATCCGGCCGCCGACGGGGGACCGGCTCCAGGGGATGGGCGAGAGGCTCGACACCCGAGGTATCCACCGCCTCCATGGCCTCCACCAGGGTGAGGATGCGCGACAACTGGGCTGCGAGAACCGGGAGCTCGGCTGGCTCGACCGCAATTCTCGCCAGGCGGGCAAGGGTCTGCACCTGGGCTTCTTCAAGCATGGGCGTGATTCTTATCTGTTGATCAGGAAAGGATTTTCACGAGAGTGGCCGGCTTGCCGAACGCCAGCCCCGCTGTTAAATTACCGAGCGGTTCCAAGCACACCCGCCACTCATTCGATGCGCTCCTGGCGACCTTCCGGTCAGCCTCTGCAAGCGTCAGAAGTTTATCACGATCATCCCGGATCGGCGGGTCGACCTTCCCACCATTGAATGCGCGTATCTGTGCACCGCCGCTAATCGCAGACGAATCCAGGTCAGAGGACTGAGCAGATGTTCAAATTGTTGCGGGGCGTGTTTTCCAATGATCTGTCGATCGACCTTGGAACCGCCAACACCCTCATTTTTGTCCGCGGCCGCGGCATAGTCCTCAACGAACCCTCGGTGGTGGCGACTCGGCGCGGCAAGGACAGCGGTTCCCAGCAAATCGCGGCCGTCGGCATCGAAGCCAAGCGCATGCTCGGCCGCACCCCGGGTCATATCGAAGCCATTCGTCCCCTGAAGGACGGCGTGATCGCGAACTTCACCGTGACCGAGAAGATGCTGCAGCACTTCATTCGCAAGGTTCATGGCAATTCGATCTTCAAGCCGAGCCCGAGAGTGCTGATCTGTGTTCCTTGTGGCTCCACCCAGGTGGAGCGGCGTGCAATCAAGGAGTCGGCAGAGGGTGCGGGCGCCCGAGAAGTCCATCTCATCGAGGAACCGATGTCGGCAGCGATCGGGGCCGGCATGCCGGTCAGTGATGCGCGAGGCTCAATGGTGCTGGACATCGGCGGCGGCACTACCGAAGTTGCCATCATTTCGTTGAACGGCATCGTCTATTCGGATTCGGTCCGCATCGGCGGAGATCGCTTCGACGATGCCATCGTCAACTATGTGCGCCGCAATTACGGGAGCCTCATCGGGGATGCCACCGCCGAGCGCATCAAGCACGAAATTGGCTGCGCCTATCCCAGCAATGACTTGCGGGAAATCGAGATCAAGGGTCGCAATCTCGCGGAAGGCCTGCCGCGGAGCTTCACACTGAACAGCAACGAAATTCTCGAAGCCCTGCAGGAGCCCCTGGCGGGCATCGTGCAGGCGGTCAAGACAGCTCTCGAGAAGACTCCGCCGGAACTCGGCTCGGACGTGGCCGAACGCGGCATGGTGTTGACCGGTGGCGGCGCATTGCTGCGTGATCTCGATCGCCTCCTGATGGAAGAAACCGGACTGCCGGTGATCGTTGCAGACGATCCGTTGACCTGCGTGGCACGCGGGGGTGGCCGTGTGCTCGAGATGATCGAGGAATATGGTCCTGAGATCCTTGCCCTCGAATAGGACCTGAGCGTTGGCGCGCACTGGAGAGCCCTGCCATCAAAACCCTGTTCATCGATGGACCCTCGGCCACCACGCGCTTCATCACCTGCGTCGTGCTGTCATTCCTTCTGTTGTCGATAGATTACCGCCAGCAGCATCTCGCAAGCCTGCGTGCGGCACTGGGGGTGGTGGTCTACCCGCTCCAGTTCCTGGTGAGCCTGCCCGTGAGGGCGGTGGATGCCGTTGCGGAATCCTTTTCTTCGCGCGGCGCGCTGCTCAAAGAGAACAGGGGGCTGCGCGAGGAAAACCTCCTGCTGCGCAGTCGAGCCCAGCGCTTCGAGGCGCTGCGGAAAGAGAACATCCGGCTGCGGGCCCTACTCGAATCCTCGCCTGAACTTGGCGAAGAAGTGGTGGTGGCGGAAGTTCTTGCCATCGAGACCAATGCCACCAAGCGCCATATAGTGATCAACAAGGGCAGCCAGCACCACGTTTACGTCGGGCAGCCCATTGCGGATGCCAACGGGATCCTCGGCCAGATTGTCGAAGTCAGCCGCTACGTCAGTTCCGCCATCCTGTTGACCGATTCACGCCACGCCATTCCCGTGCAGATAAACCGCAATGGCCTGCGGGCGCTGGCCCTGGGCGATGAAACTGGAGATCTGCTCTCGCTCAGCTTCGTGCCCAACAATTCCGATGTGAAGAGTGGCGACCTCGTCGTCAGTTCCGGTCTTGATCATCGCTTTCCCGCCGGCTACCCGGTGGGAGAAGTGGTTTCCGTCAATCTCGAGACCAGCGAAGCGTTCGCGGAAATCCGCGTGCGGCCGGCGGCGCACATCGGGCGTGTGCGCGAGGTCCTGCTGGTGTGGCCCAAACCCGTTGCGGGGCAGGGCGGTGCAGTGGCATCGCCGAACGGCAGTCCATGAATCCGCGTGATCTGCGCTGGCTGCTGGTTGTGCTGTTGAGCCTGGGGCTGGCCTTTCTCCTCACCGGCGTGCCGTTGCCGGAGGCGATCAATCCTTGGCGGCCGGCGTGGGTTCCATTGACGCTCTTCTACTGGTGCATTGCGCTGCCGGAGCGGGTGGGTGTGCTCGCAGCCTGGTTCGTCGGCGTCCTGCTGGATGTCATGCACGGTTCCCTGCTGGGGCAGCATGCGCTCGGTCTTGCCTTCATCGCCTTCATTGCCATCCGCTACCATCAACGGATCCGGGTTTTTCCGCCGGTGCAGCAGGCCATGCTGGTGGGCTTGCTGGTCTTCCTCTACGAGGCGTGGATGCTTGTCATCTACAACACGATGGGCTCGCGGCTTTATTCCCTCATGTTCCTGTTCGGAGCACTCACCAGTGCCGCCCTGTGGCCGTGGTTGTTTGTCGTGCTGCGTGACCTTCGGCGCAAGGCCACGGCCTGAGCCCTGCCTCAACAATGCCTTGGAATCGTCGCAGCTGGTGGTCGATCGTTCTCGGCGGGGACAGGCAGTTTGGCGCCCAAAAACGCGATCTCGGGATGTTCACCCGGCGCCTCTGGCTGGGTATCGCGGCCATGGTGGCGCTCGCGACGGTTCTGGTGGCGCGACTGGGCTGGCTGCAGCTCGCGAATCACGAGCATTACATCACCCTGTCGCAGTCGAATCGTCTTCGACTGCTGCCCATTCCCCCCACACGCGGGCTCATCTACAGCCGTGACGGTGTGCTGCTTGCTGACAACCGGGCTTCATTCGCGCTTGAGATAGTGCCGGAGCAGGCGCGGGATCTCGAACGGGCCCTCCTCGACATCCGCAAGGTGATTACCCTCGAAGAGGGAGCGCTGGAGCGATTCGCGAAGGAAGTGCGCCAGAAACGGCGTTTCGACAACGTCACCCTCAAAAGCAACCTGAGTGAAGAAGAAGTCGCGATGTTCGCGGTGAATCGTCACCGCTTCCCGGGCTTTGAAATCAAGGCGAGACTCACCCGCTACTATCCCCTCGGGTCCCAGTTTGCACACCTGATTGGTTATGTCGGTCGCATCAACCAGGAAGAACTGAAGCGCATCGATGTCTCGGACTACAGCGGAACCACGCACATCGGCAAGGAGGGGGTGGAGAAGGCGAGGGAGGAAACCCTCCACGGCAAGACCGGATACCAGAGCGTGGAGGTCAATGCGCAGGGGCGTATCCTGCGCGTGGTCGATCGCGTCGCCCCGGTCGCCGGCAAGGATGTCCATCTCACGGTGGATACCGGGCTGCAGGCGGTGGCCGCTGCAGCGCTGGCCGGGCATCGCGGCGCCATCGTGGCGCTGGAGCCCGCCACTGGTGCGGTGCTCGCCTTTGTCAGCAATCCGGCCTTCGACCCCAACCAGTTCGTCAATGGCATCAGCACTGCCTTGTACTCCGAGTGGCGGGATTCCCCCGATCGGCCGCTGTTCAATCGCGCCTTGCAGGGTCTCTATCCCCCTGGTTCGACGATCAAGCCGGCGATGGCCATCGCCGGCCTGCACTTTGGGCAGCGACAACCTGGTGACAGCAGCTACTGCCCGGGATGGATGCGCCTGCCGGGCCACACGCACAAGTACCGGTGCTGGCAGAAGACAGGGCATGGTACGGTGGATCTCGCACGCTCGATCGCTGAATCCTGCGATGTGTACTACTACGACCTCGCGCGCGATCTTGGCATCGATCGCATGCATGAAATGCTCGGCCAGTTCGGGCTGGGCGGGCTCACCGGCATCGACCTGCCGGGCGAACTCGCCGGCTTGCTGCCCTCACGAGAATGGAAGCAGCGTGCGCGCAAACTCCCCTGGTACCCGGGCGAGACGCTGATCAACGGTATCGGGCAAGGCTTCATGCTTTCCACGCCCCTGCAGCTCGCGCAGATGGCGGCAGTGCTTGCCAACCGGGGCGAAGTGATGGCACCTCACGTGGTGGCCAACCTTGAGGATGCCGCCACGCGCGAAGTGGAATCCATCGTCCCTTTCCGGCGTGGTGCGGTCACCTTGAAGGATCCTGCGCAGTGGAAACACGCAATCGAAGGCATGCGTCAGGTGGTGAACGGGCCTACTGGCACTGCCCGGGCCACCGGCAAAGGGGCGACTTACGAATACGTCGGCAAGACCGGCACCGCACAGTTGTTCAAGATTGCCCAGGACAGGACCGTGCGGAACGAGGATGTGGCCAAGCATCTGCGTGACCACGCGCTGTTCATCGCCTTTGCACCCATCAACCAGCCCGAAATCGCGCTGGGAATCATCGTCGAGAATGGGGAGAGCGGCAGCAAGACCGCAGCGCCCATCGCCCGGCAGTTGCTCGACTATTACTTCGCAACCTTGGGGCAGCGTGATGCAAACGGCTAGCGAACGCGATCTGCTCTCGCGCCTGCATCTGGATGGGGCCTTGCTCGGCGGCACGGTGCTCCTTTGTGCGCTTGGCCTGCTGGTGCTTTACAGCGCGTCGGGAGAATCGACAGAGGTCGTGCTGCGCCAGGGGCTGCGCATGTTGCTGGGTCTGGGCGCCATGTGCGCGATTGCGCAATTCAGTCCGGCCCAGCTTGCCCGCTGGGCACCGATGTTCTATCTCCTTGGCGTGTGCCTGCTGCTGGTGGTCGCGGTGGTGGGCACGGGGCGCGGGTCGCAACGATGGCTGGACCTGGGTTTCATCCGCTTCCAACCCTCGGAGATCATGAAGCTGGCCGTGCCGCTCACCGTCGCCTGGTTCCTCAATGACAAGCTCCTCCCGCCCAGTGTGCCCGTGGTCGCCGTGGCGCTGGTCGGGATTCTGATTCCGGTAGGACTCGTGATGGAGCAGCCCGATCTGGGGACCGCCATCCTCATTATCGTGCCAGGCTTGCTGGTGCTGTTCTTCGCAGGACTGGGATGGCGTTGGGTGGCAGCCGCGGCGTGCGCTGTCGCCGCGCTCGCCCCCATAGGCTGGTATGCCATGCACGACTACCAGCGCCAGCGCGTGCTGACCCTCCTCGATCCCACCCAGGATCCGCTGGGCACGGGCTACCACATCATTCAGTCTATGATCGCCGTGGGTTCTGGCGGCTGGTCAGGCAAGGGCTGGTTGAACGGCACGCAGTCCCATCTGGAGTTCCTGCCGGAACGCGCCACCGACTTCATCTTCGCGGTCTACTGCGAGGAGTTCGGGCTGCTGGGGGTGCTCGTGATGCTGGCCGCCTACTCGCTGGTGCTGGCCCGGGGAGTCCAGATTGCCGCCGGGGCGCAGGAGGGATTTGGCCGCATCATCGCGGCCAGCCTGAGTCTGACGTTCTTCTTCTACATCTTCGTCAACATGAGCATGGTCATTGGCCAGTTGCCGGTCGTCGGCGTGCCTCTGCCGCTGGTCAGTTACGGTGGGACTTCACTCGTGACCTTGATGACGGGTTTGGGAATTCTCATGTCGATTCAAACCCATCGGCGCTTTATTGTAGACTCCTGATGAGGTTTGGGCGGCCTTGGGGCGAGCCCGGTTTTGTCTGACAGGAGCCTGTTCACTTGTTAAAACGCATCCTCTGGGCCAGCTGTCTTGCCCTCAACCTGTCTGCCGGCTCGGCAGCCGGACTGGATTCGGCAGAAGTCGACGGCTTCGTGGCCGAGATGGCCAAGGAGCATGCGTTCGAGCCGGGCGCGCTGCGCGGCCTGCTGGGGCGGGCGAATCGCCTCGACAGCGTGTTGGCCGCGATCTCCAAGCCCGCGGAATACAAGCCGTGGCATGCCTATCGGCCGATCTTCATCACCGATCAGCGCATCCAGGGGGGCACCCGATTCTGGGCCAGTCACGCCGATGCCTTGGCCAGCGCCTCACTGCAATCCGGTGTCCCGCCCGAGATCATCGTCTCCATCATCGGCGTGGAGACGGCCTACGGCCATCACGCCGGCAACTACAAGGTGCTGGATTCGCTGGCGACGCTTGCGTTCCATTACCCGCCACGCGCGCCATTTTTTCGGGGCGAGCTGCGTAACTTCCTGCTGCTCGCACGCGAGGAAGGGGTCGACCCCACCACGCTCAAAGGCTCATACGCCGGCGCCATGGGGATTCCGCAATTCATGCCGAGCAGCTTCCGCGCCTATGCGGTGGATTTTGACGGGGACGGAAAGCGGGATATCTGGACGTCGCCGCGTGACGCCATCGGCAGCGTTGCCAACTACCTCAAGGTGCACGGTTGGGAGGCTGGCAAACCCATCGCCTATCGCGCGCTTGAATCCGCCGGAAATGCCCCAGCGGTCAGTCAGACCGTGGAATTGAAGCAGACCCTCGCCCAGCTCGCCGCGCTTGGCGTGAAACCCAATTTGGCGGCTACACCGGAAGCTCCAGCGGTACTGCTGGCCTATGAGCAACCCCAGGGCAATGAATACTGGCTGGGCTTCCAGAATTTCTACGCCATCACGCGCTACAACCGGAGTCCCAAGTACGCACTTGCGGTGTTCCAGCTCGCCGAGGAAATCAGGCGCGTACGGGAGGGCGGAGCGCGTTGAGCCGGGGTCCTCACCAGTACACCCGTCTGCTGGCGCGTCTAGCGCTGGCGTGCGTGCTGGTGCACCTGACCGCCTGCGGATTTCTCCAGCGGGAGCCAACACCGGTGCAAACCATTCCCTTGCCTGCGGGAAGCGGTGCGTCCAGCCCGACGCCGGGGCGCGAAGGACTCTCGCGCTATGGCAATCCCGAGTTCTACGATGTCATGGGCAAGCGTTACTACCCCATGAAATCCGCCAAGGGCTACCGTGAGCAAGGCATTGCTTCGTGGTACGGACCGGATTTCCACGGCAAGCTTACGTCCACCCGCGAAACCTACGACATGTACCAGATGACGGGCGCACACAAACTCCTTCCGCTACCCACCTGGGTGGAGGTGACGAATCTGGAAAATGGCCGCAAAACCACCCTGCGCGTGAACGACCGCGGACCTTTCAAGGATGACCGCATCATCGATCTGTCCTACGCCGCCGCGCTCGCGCTCGACGTGGTGAGGCCGGGCACGGCGAGGGTGGAAGTCCGGGCCCTGGAACCTGCGGCGGAGAATGCCGCGACATCGGCCGCAGTCCTCGCGGAACCGTTGGCGAAGATTTATGTGCAGGTGGGTGCCTTCGGTACGCTCGAAAATGCCGAGCGGCTGAAATCGCGCCTGAATCCCGTTTTTGGCCCGGAGGTGCGGATTCTCATTGATCCGCCCGAAGGCCCTCATGTGTACAAGGTACAGCTTGGACCGATCAGGGATGCACAGCACGCCGACCGCACGGTGGCCACGCTGCAGAATCTCGGTATCGCCGGGCATCATTTCGTGAACGACTGAGGCAAGCATGCGAGTGTTGATGGTCAGGTGGGCGTTGGGCGCGGTCTTGGCGGGTGTCACCCTCATGACGATGGCGGTGGACTTCGAGGGGATTCCGGCGGGGCCGGAACTGCCCGTGAAGTCCTATCTGCTAATGGATTTCGCAACCGGGGAGGTGATTGCCGAATCGAATGCCGACATGCAGGTCGAGCCGGCGAGCCTGACCAAGATCATGACGGTATACACCGTGGCCGACGGCCTCGCGAAAGGTCTCATCAAGCTGGATGACCGACCAGTGATCAGCGAGTACGCATGGAAGCAGGAAGGTTCACGGATGTTCATCGAGGTCGGCAAGCAGGTCTCTGTGGACGAGTTGCTGCACGGTGACATCATCCAGTCCGGCAACGACGCAAGCGTGGCACTGGCGGAACATCTCTCCGGGACCAAGGAGGTTTTCGCTTCGGTCATGAACGAACACGCCGCGCGACTCGGCATGAAATCCTCGAGCTTTGCCAACAGTACAGGCCTGCCCAATCCCGGCACTTACACCACCGCGCGCGACATGGCCCTGCTCGCAAGAGCACTGGTTGCAGAATTTCCGGACACTTACAAAATCTTTTCCGAGCCCGAATACACTTACAACGGGATCACGCAGCGTAATCGCAATGGCCTGCTCGGGCGTGACCCCAGCGTCGATGGAATGAAGACGGGCTACACGGCGGCAGCAGGCTATTGCCTGGTTGCATCGGCCGTGCGTGATGGCATGCGCCTTGTTTCCGTCGTGATGGGGGCGGCATCGGATGGTGCGAGAACGCAGGCCAGCCAGGCGCTCCTCAACTACGGTTTTCGGTTCTACGAGAGCCGCAGGCTCTACGCCGCCAAGGCTCCGATCACCGCGGGCAAGGTCTGGCAGGGCGAGCTCGACGAAGTGCAGGTGGGCTTGGCCGAAAATCTGGACATGTTGCTGCCACGCGCCGATCTCGGAGACAGCCTGAAAGCCGTGGCGGAACTCGACAAGCCCTTGATTGCGCCTCTGGCCGAAGGTCAGGCAGTGGGCAAGATGGTGGTGAGCTACAAGGACAAGCCGGTGCGTACCCTGCCGCTGGTGGCGCTTTTCGCGGTACCTGAAGGTTCCTGGGCCAAGCGCGCCATGGATTCCGTTAAATTGATGATGGAATAGAGGTCCCCGCAGTGTCGACAATCTGCTATCTCAACGGCGAGTTCCTGCCTCTCGAAGAAGCACGCGTTCCTGTCCTGGACAGGGGTTTCATTTTTGGCGACGGCGTATACGAGGTGATTCCGGTTTTCGGTGGCAGACCTTTCCGGCTCGCACCACACCTTTCCCGACTTGCCCGCAGCCTGGAGGCCACGGGCATCCGCGACCCGCTCAATCCGGAGGCTTGGTCGAAGCTGATCATGACGCTCATCGAGCGCAATCCCTTTCGGGATCTCTCGGTTTATCTGCAGATCACGCGCGGTGTGGCGCCCCGCAACCATGCCGCCCCCAAGGATTGCCAACCCACGCTCTTCGCCATGGTCTCGCCGACGCCGGCGCAAACAGAGGTTCAGCCGGTCGCCGTTGCCACCATGGCTGACGTCCGCTGGCAACGCTGTGACATCAAGGCCATCGCCTTGCTGCCAAACGTGATGGCGCGCACTGCTGCGGTGGCCGCCGGCGCCTACGAGGCGGTGATGTTCAGGGATGATCTGCTGACCGAAGGAGCGTCCAGCAATGTCTTCGTGGTCGTGGACGGCGTGATCCGCACGCCGCCCCATTCAGGACACATCCTGCCGGGCATCACCCGAGATACTCTGGTCGAGGCGCTTGCCGGAACCGCGGACGCGGTACAGGAGACACCCATCACGCGGGCCGAGGTGATGACGGCAGATGAAATCTGGATCACGAGTTCCACGCGGGATCTCGTGCCGGTGGAGACTCTGGACGGGCAGCCGGTTGGGCAGGGCGCGCCCGGTCCGGTCTACCGCCGCGTGGTGCAGCGTTACGAGGCCTTCAAGCAAAGGGAACTGGCAGCCTCCACCTGACCTCATTCGCCGCCACAGCCGTGGGGCGCCTCAGCTGCACCTTCAGTTCCTGAGACCCGTTCCCCGCCGCATCAGAATCACGCAGGCACTGAACAGCACCACGATACCGCCTGCAATCACGGCCAGTGCTGTCTCCGGAGCCACATCACTCCGGCCGAGCATGCCCTGGCGAAACGCATTCACCATATAGAACACCGGATTCGCGTGTGACAGCCTCTCCCAGAAAGGCGGCAGCAGGTTGACGGAGTAAAAGACGCCGCCAAGGTAAGTCAGCGGGGTGAGGATGAAGGTGGGCACGATGGAGATGTCGTCGAATTTTCGTGCAAACAAGGCATTGATGTAGCCCGCCAGCGAAAAGAGAGTGGCGGTCAGCAGGACCACGCACAAGGTCAGCAGCGGTGAGGCCACGTTGAGATCGGTAAAGCACAGCGCCACTGCCGTGACGACGGCGCCTACCATCAGCCCTCGCATCACGCCACCGGCGACATAGCCCGTGATGATCATGATGTCCGGCATCGGCGACACCAGAATCTCTTCCACGAAGCGCTGGAATTTGGCGCTGAAGAGAGACGACACCACATTGGCGTAGGAGTTCGTGATCACCGACATCATGATGATGCCGGGCGCGATGTACTGCATGTAGGGAAACCCGTCCATGGTGCCCACGCGGGATCCGATGAGGTTACCGAAGATCACGAAATACAGACCCATGGTGATGGCCGGCGGGACCAGGGTCTGGACCCAGATGCGCAGGAAACGAAAAAGCTCCTTGCGCACCAGCGTGCGGAAAGCAACCCAGGGATGCCGTGCCGGATCGCCGGGATTCAAGACGGCTCTCCATCTGGCTGTTCCTGGACCAGGTTCACGAACAGTTCCTCGAGCCGGTTGCTCTTGTTGCGCAGGCTGGAGACTTGAATCCCGGCCTCGGAGAGGCGCATGAAAAGCTGGTTGAGTGACTGCGCCTGATCGACCGTCACTTCGAGCGTGTGATCATCGACGCGCTGGAGCGCGAAGTCCGGCACAGGGGGCAGTTCCCCCAAGGGGATTGCCAGATCGAGCACGAAGGTCTCTGCATGCAGGCTTGCCAGCAGGCCCTTCATCGTGGCCCGCTCGATGATGCGTCCGTGATCGATGATGGCGATGTTGCGGCAGAGCCGTTCCGCCTCCTCCAGATAGTGCGTGGTAAGGATGACAGTGGTGCCCTCGCGGTTCAGTTGGGCGAGGAAATCCCACATTGAACGACGCACTTCGATATCCACCCCGGCGGTCGGCTCATCCAGAATCAGCAGTCTGGGATCGTGCAGCAGCGCGCGCGCCACCATCAGGCGGCGTTTCATGCCGCCGGAGAGCGTGCGCGCACGATCATGGCGGCGGGCCCACAGACTGAGCAGGGTGAGGTACTTCTCGGCGCGGGAAGCCGCCAAGGCGGGTGAGATGCCGTAGAAACCCGCCTGGTTGATGACGATTTCCCAAACAGTTTCGAACTGGGAGAAATTGAAATCCTGTGGCACCACCCCGAGGAACGATTTGGCGCGCGCGAAATCCTCATCGATATCGCAACCAAACACCCGCACCGAGCCACCGGTCTTGCGTACCAGCGAAGTCAGGATGCCGATGACGGTTGATTTGCCTGCGCCGTTGGGGCCGAGCAGCGCGAAGAAATCGCCTGCCTCCACGGTGAGGTCGATACCGCCGAGCGCGGTCTTGCCGTGGGCGTAAACCTTGGTCAGGCCCTGAGTTTCAAGTGCGTGAGACACGGGCAGCGATACTACCCTGACACCCCTCGCCCCGAAACCGCCACGGTGGCGCGTGGCCCTGAACGTGCAAGCCGTGCGCCCTGCATTTACGATTGACGGCCAGCGCGCAGGTCAGCGAGTGGGCCGGCGCCTTGCAATTCAACGATAACGGAATGGGCATGCAGGATACCCGGCAGGTAATCATCATGCGGCACGCCACGGCCCTGCCTCAGGCGCCAGGTGAACGCGACTTCGATCGCAAGCTCTCCGCGCAGGGAAATCGGGAGGCCGGCGCCATCGCCCGCTGGCTGGCCAGCTCCGCACTGTTGCCGGAAGTGATCGTGAGCTCGCCTGCTGCGCGCACCCGCGCCACCAGTGAAGCCATTGCCGCCGTCTGCAAGGAGCATGCGCCTCCCATCGAGTGGGATCCCGCACTCTATCTGGCCGAGCGGGAAGCCGTGCTCGACAGTCTGCTGGGTGACCCACGGCGACAGATGCTCGTGGGGCACAATCCCGGCTTGGAGGAGGCGGTCTTCTTCCTGCTCGGCGAGGACGCTGCGACAACGGTCATGATGGTGCCGGCGTCGGTGTGCGTGCTCGCCTTGCCCCGGTCGGAGGTGAACCCGAAGCCGGGCATGGCAAGGCTCGTTGCGCACATGCGGCCGGCGCTTCTGCCGCGAAGTTCCACGCGACCCTCTTCCGGTGGGTGAGAGTACCGTGAACTCCTGCGCGGCCGGGTCGGGCGCGGGTCTCCTCGAAATCCTGGGCGCCACGCAGGGCCTCGTCTGTTGCGTTGGCGCCGGCGGCAAGAAGAGCACCCTTTATCGGCTGGCTGCTGCCCATCCCGGGAGTGTGGGGCTGACCGCCACTGCCCACATCGAGCGCTTCTCGAAAGCACATGCAGGCCACAGCGTCATCGCCGACGAGGCGGCCCTGGAAGAGGAAGTGGCCGCGCGGGCGCTGGAGGAAGACAAGGTGTTTTTCGCCAAACCCTGCAACCTGCCGGGGCGGCTGGAGGGCGTGACCTTTCCCCAGCTTGCGCTAATTCGGGAGCGCTGCGGGTTCGATCTCTGTCTCGTGAAGGCGGATGGTGCACGCAACCGCATCCTCAAGGCGCCGGCAGCGCACGAGCCAGCCCTGCCACCGGAGACGGATACCGTGATTCCGGTGTGCTCCATCCGCTCAATCGGTCTGCCGCTCGATGAGAAAGTCTGCCATCGGCCCGAGATCTTTGCCGAAATCACAGGCCTCGCACTCGGCGGCACCATCGAGCCCCGGCATCTGGCCCGGCTGCTCGCAAGCCCGCAGGGCTCCCTGCGCGGGGTGGGCGACGCTCGCGTGATTCCGCTCATCAACATGGTGGATGATGCGCAACTTGAAGCACTGGCGGTGGCAGTGGCAGAAGCGGCGCTGGGTCTCACCAACCGATTCGAGACCGTGGTGCTGGCCGCCATGCGCGACGATGCCCGCCCGATAAGACGTGTGATTCGCGCCGGGCGCGGTGAAAGCGCATGAAACCTTGGACGGATCAAAAGGTCCCAGCAGCAGACAACGGACGAGACGCATGACCGAGGAACGCAAGACACTGCTCGAATTCCCCTGTGATTTCCCGCTGAAGATCATGGGTCACGCGGCTGAGGACTTCGACGCACTGGTCGTGGAGATCGTCTCCCGTCATGTGGTCGATTTGCCGCCCGAGGCAGTGCAACGCAGGCCGAGCAAGCAGGGCCGCTACGTGTCGCTCACCGTGACCGTACAGGCCGAGAGCCAGATCCAGCTCGACAATCTGTATCGCGAACTCAGCAGCCACGCGCGCATCCTGATGGTGCTCTGAGCCACCGCCCCTATGACCGTCATCATCCGCAAGCTGGGCCTGGTGGACTACACGGAAAGCTGGGCGGCAATGCGCGCATTCACCGACCAGCGCAGCGCGGAAACGCCAGACGAGATCTGGTTCGTCGAGCATCCTCCGGTCTTCACGCAAGGCTTGGCGGGATCACCGGCACACCTGCTTGCGCCGGGTGACATTCCGGTAGTGCAGAGCGATCGGGGCGGGCAGGTCACCTATCACGGTCCGGGCCAGCTGGTGGCTTATGTTCTGCTCGATCTGCGCAGGCTCGGTCTCGGGCCGCGAGAACTGGTCCGCCGGCTGGAGTCGGCCGTCATCGCCGTGCTCGCTCACTATGGCCTGCAGGGCCAGCGGCGCGCCGGAGCTCCGGGCGTGTATGTCGACGAGGCCAAGATAGCGGCTCTGGGGCTGCGGGTCCGTCGCCAGTGCAGCTACCATGGGCTGGCCCTGAACGTGGCGCCGGATCTGAGTCCTTTTGGTCGCATCAATCCCTGCGGATACAGCAATCTCGCCGTGACCAGTCTCGCTCAACTCGGCAAGCGGGCTACACTGACGGAAGCCACGGGCTTGCTCGAGCAGGCCCTGCGCACGGCGTTTGAATCCCCGGCCAGCATCACCGCCACCGTGCCACGCCCGGAGCCGGCCGTGCCGGCTCCCCTCACAGGCTGATTGGAGAGTCTCATGGAGAGCACCAAACCCACCCGCGCCCAGCGTGGTCAGGACAAGGTTGCGAGGATTCCGGTGAAGGTGCTGCCCACCGAAGGGCCGCTGCCGCGCAAGCCCGCATGGATTCGGGCCAAGGCGCCAACCGACCCCAAGGTGCTCGCGCTCAAGCAGCTGCTGCGCGAGAAATCCCTGCACACGGTGTGCGAAGAAGCCTCCTGTCCCAATCTCGGCGAATGCTTCGCGCATGGCACCGCCACCTTCATGATCATGGGCGCCCTGTGCACCCGGCGTTGCCCGTTCTGCGACGTGGCGCATGGGCGACCGCTGCCACTCGATCCGGATGAACCCGCGCACCTCGCCGAAGCCGTGCGCCTGATGAACCTGCGCTATGTGGTCATCACCTCGGTGGACAGGGATGATCTCCGAGATGGCGGCGCCGCCCATTTCGCGGCCTGCATCAAGGCAGTGAGGGCCGCCCAGCCCGGCATTCAGGTGGAAGTGCTGGTGCCGGATTTCAGGGGGCGCATGGAAGTCGCACTCGACGCGCTGCTCCTCGAACCACCGGATGTGTTCAACCACAACCTGGAGACCGTGCCCCGGCTCTACCGACAGGTTCGCCCCGGCGCGGACTATGCTTGGTCACTGAGCCTCATCCAGCGCTTCAAGGCGCTGGCGCCAGAGGTACCCACCAAATCCGGCCTGATGCTGGGTTTGGGCGAGGAAATCCCCGAGGTGGAGGCGGTTCTGCGCGAGCTCCATGCGCATGATTGCGATCGGGTGACCTTGGGCCAATATCTCCAGCCGAGTCGTTCCCATCTGCCGGTGACCCGCTTCGTGGCGCCGGAGGAGTTCGAGGCGCTGGCGGAACTCTCCCGCGCGATCGGCTTCGAGCACGTTGCCAGCGGGCCTCTGGTGCGTTCGTCCTATCACGCGGATCGCCAGGCTGCCGGCGAGGCCGTGTCCTGAGCGAACTCGCGCTCGCCTATGGACTGAAGGCGCTGTTGCTGCCACCCGGGGGCAGCCTCATGCTCATGGTGTGCGGGGCCTGGGCCCTGCGGCGCAAGTATCCCCGCACGGGGCGTACGCTCTCAGCCCTGGGTCTCGGCTCGCTGGCACTTTGTGCCACACCACTGTTTGCGACCTTCCTCGCCGTGCCACTGGAAAACATTCCGCCGCTCGATCTCGAGAGCGCGCCGCCGAAAGCCGACGCCGTGGTGGTCCTGGGTGGCGGAATCTATGCCATGGCCCCGGAATTCGGCGGGGTGGATACCGTGCATCCGCGGACGCTGGAGCGCCTGCGTTATGCAGCGTTGCTGAAGCGTCGTCTTGGCCTGCCACTGGTGGTGGCGGGCGGCGCGTTCAACCCGGATGAGACACCGGAGGCCATGCTGATGGCCCGCACGCTCGAGGATTCACTGGGGGTGGTGCCGGACCTTCTGGAAACCCGGAGCCGGAACACCGCGGAAAACGCGCTGAACACCCGCAAGCTCCTCGAGGCACGGCATGTCCTGCTGGTGACACATGCCCTGCACATGCGACGCGCGGCTCAGGCATTCAAGGTTGCAGGTTTTGAGGTCACACCGGCGCCCATGGGTTACCGCGCGGTTTTCGATGCGGAGGATCTCTCGCTCTTTGATTTCCTGCCCTCGGCTGAGGCGCTGATCCTCTCGCGCAACGCCCTGCACGAATATCTGGGCCTCGGCTGGTATCGTCTGCGCTATGGAGCCTGAGGCTCCGTCTGGACTTCTTCCACCCGGCACACGAGGCTGCCGTGCGCAACCCGGGCGTCTATCTGCGAGCCAAGGGGCAGCGTCGCCGCATCGCGGATGATGGCGCCGCGCGGGTCGGTGACTATGGCATAGCCGCGTTCCAGCGTGGCCAGCGGGCTCACGGCGGTCAGTGTCTTGCCGAGACCCTCGAGACGCGCGCTCAGTCTGCCGAGTTGGCCGGACAGTGCTCGCGGCAGGCGTGCACGAAGCTGTTCGAGGCGTTGTCCTGACAGCGCGAGGCGAGGCCCTGGACTGCGCGTCTGCAGGCGCGCATCAGCCGCGGCAAGGCGTCGCTGCCGGGCTTGCAGCACGCTTTGCACGGCCCTCGGCAAGCGGCGCTCGATCTCATCCAGACGTTGCTGGTGTTGCTCGATCCGGTGACCCGGATGCACCAGCCGCCGTGACAGTCCCGTCACATTGAGCCGGGCATGGGCCAAGGTGGCGCGCAGCCGACCCTGCAGGCGTTGCTCGAACTGGCTCAGCTGGCGCAGCAGATGACGCATGTCCGGAACACACAGCTCGGCCGCGGCCGAGGGAGTGGGGGCACGCCGGTCAGCTACCAGATCGCTCAAGGTAAAGTCGATTTCGTGTCCGACGCCCGAGATGACGGGCAGCCGCGAGGCGAAGATCGCCCGCACCACGGCCTCCTCATTGAAGGCCCAGAGGTCCTCCAGTGACCCACCGCCGCGGGCAAGGACCAGCACATCCACTTCTTCCCGTCGATTGGCCGTCTCGAGCGCCCGCACGAGACCAGGCACCGCGGCCGCGCCCTGCACGGGGCTGGGGTAGATCACCACCGGGATTCCCGGGGCCCGTCGCCCCAGCACCTGCAGGATGTCGCGGATTGCGGCTCCGGTGGGCGAAGTGATGACACCAATCGCCCGTGGATGCTCGGGCAGCGGCTCCTTGTGCTCCTCGGCGAAGAGCCCCGCCGCTGCCAGACTGCGCTTGAGAGCCTCGAAACGCAGCCGGAGCAGCCCTTCGCCCGCAGGCTCCATGTGTTCCACCAGCAGCTGGAACTCGCCGCGCGGTTCGTACATGGAAACCCGTGCGGTGATCAGCACCTGGTTGCCGTTGGCAGGCGTGAAGCCCAGCAGGGAATTGCGGTTGCGGAACATCGCGCAACGCACCTGGGCGGAGGGATCCTTCAGCGTGAAGTAGAGATGGCCGGAGCTCGGGCGCGCCAGATTGGAGATCTCTCCCTCCACCCAGACCGCGCCGAAATGCCCCTCGAGCAGGGAGCGCACGGCGCGCGTGAGGCGGGCCACACTGAGGATGTCACGGGTGCCGGTCTGCATGGGCCGCATTAGAGGCCATCCGGGAGCGCTTGGCTATCGCCCGGGCCGGCCTAGCGCCTATAATCTCGGACCCTCCCGCTTGGAACTGGAACCGCCCATGCGTATCGCCGGCGATGGCCTGACTTTCGATGACGTCCTGCTCATTCCCGCCCATTCCACGGTCCTGCCGCGGGAAGTGGAACTGAAGACCCGCCTGACGCGCGCCATCGAACTGCAAATCCCGTTTCTCGCCGCCGCCATGGACACCGTGACCGAGGCACGGTTGGCGATCGCCCTGGCGCAGGAAGGAGGCATCGGCATCGTCCACAAGAACATGACCCCCGAAGAGCAGGCGCTGCAGGTAGCCCAGGTCAAGAAGTTCGAGGCGGGTGTCATCCGCGACCCGATCACGGTCGATCCCGACATGAGCGTGGGCGAAGTGCTGGCACTCACGCGTGCCCGGCGCATCTCCGGCGTGCCCGTGGTGGACGACGGTGAGCTGGTCGGCATCGTCACCAGCCGGGATCTGCGCTTCGAGAACCGCTTCGATCATCCCGTGCGGGCGGTCATGACACCGCAGGATCGCCTGGTGACCGTTCGCGAGAACGCCGACAAGGCGGAGGTCATTTCACTGCTGCACAAGCATCGTATCGAGAAGGTGCTGGTGGTGAACGACAAGTTCGCGCTCAAGGGTCTCATCACCGTGAAAGACATCCAGAAAGCGGACGAATTTCCCAATGCCTGCAAGGACGAAGACCAGCGTCTGCGGGTGGGCGCAGCGGTTGGCACCGGTCCTGGCACCCATGAGCGCCTCGCCGCGCTGGTGGAAGCGGGCGCAGATGTGATCGTGGTGGACACGGCCCATGGTCACTCTGCTGGTGTGCTGGAAACGGTGCGCTGGATCCGCAAGCATTTTCCGCGCACCCAGATCATCGGCGGCAACATCGCGACCGCCGCGGCAGCGCGCGCGCTGGTCGAGGCCGGGGCGGATGCCGTCAAGGTCGGTATAGGCCCCGGTTCCATCTGCACCACCCGCATCGTGACGGGCGTCGGCGTGCCGCAGATCACCGCGGTCTCGGAAGTCGCCAAGGGTCTCGAAGGCACGGATGTTCCCCTCATCTCCGATGGCGGCATTCGCTACTCGGGTGACGTTGCAAAGGTGATAGTGGCAGGAGCGCACGCGGTGATGCTCGGCAGCCTGTTCGCGGGCACCGAGGAAGCGCCTGGCGAGGTGGAACTGTTCCAGGGGCGTTCCTACAAGTCTTATCGCGGCATGGGCTCGCTGGGGGCCATGTCGCAGCGTCAAGGCTCATCCGATCGCTACTTCCAGGAAGGCAGTGACATCGAGAAACTGGTCCCTGAAGGTATCGAAGGCCGCGTGCCTTACAAAGGGCCTTTGCGGGCCATCGTCCATCAGCTGATCGGCGGACTGCGTGCCTCCATGGGCTACACCGGTTGCGCCAACATGCACGAGATGCGCACGCGGCCTGAATTCCTGCGCGTGACAGCCGCCGGCATGCGCGAGAGCCACGTGCATGACGTGCAGATCACCAAGGAAGCGCCCAACTATCGGGTGGATTGACGCGCCGTGACCCAGCCCGATCGCGACATTCACGCCCAGCGCATCCTCATCCTCGACTTCGGTTCCCAATACACCCAGCTCATCGCACGCCGGGTGCGGGAACTCGGGGTCTACTGCGAGATTCATCCCTGGGATGCGGGCGACGCCGAGGTTCTGGCCTTCAAGCCTACCGGGATCATCCTGTCCGGCGGACCGGAGACCGTCACCCAAGAGGGCGCGCCAGCAGCGCCTCAGGCGGTGTTCGCGAGCGGCGTGCCGGTACTCGGCATCTGCTATGGCATGCAGACCATGGCAGCCCAACTGGGCGGTCGGGTGGAAGCGGGCGCCGTCCATGAATTCGGGTATGCGGAGATCCGCGCCCGGGGACACAGCGCACTGCTGCGGGATATTGAGGACCGCGTGAATGCGGAAGGGCATGGCCTGCTCGATGTCTGGATGAGCCACGGTGACCGCGTGGTGGAACTGCCGCCGGGGTTCAAGATCATCGCCTCCACCCCGGACCTGCCCATCGCCGGCATGGCTGATGAAGCGCGTGGCTACTTCGCGCTGCAATTCCATCCCGAAGTCACGCACACCCGCCAGGGCACACGGATCTATGAGCGCTTCCTGCGCGAAATCTGTGGCTGCGAGGCACGCTGGACCGCTGGCAACATCATCGAGGACGCCATCGCCCGGGTCCGTGCGCAGGTGGGGAGCAGCCGGGTGCTGCTGGGTCTGTCCGGTGGTGTGGATTCCTCCGTGGTTGCGGCCCTGCTGCACAAGGCCATCGGCGACCAGTTGACCTGCGTCTTCGTCGACCATGGCCTGCTTCGGCACCAGGAAGGTGACGAGGTGATGCGTGTGTTTGCCAAGAACCTCGGCGTGCGTGTGATTCGCGTAAACGCGGCGCCGCGTTATTTCGCGGAACTGGCAGGCGTCGCGGATCCGGAGGAGAAGCGCAAGATCATCGGGCGCCTCTTCATCGAGGTGTTCGATGAGGAAGCCGCCAGAATCCAGGACGTGGAATTTCTTGCCCAGGGCACGATATACCCGGATGTGATCGAGTCTGCCGGCAGCAAGACCGGCAAGGCGCACGTCATCAAGAGTCACCACAACGTGGGTGGCTTGCCGGCGCACATGAAGCTGAAGCTGGTGGAACCGCTGCGCGAACTGTTCAAGGATGAGGTGCGACGGATAGGGCTCGAACTCGGTCTGCCGCAGGAGATGATCGACCGGCATCCTTTTCCGGGTCCCGGCCTTGGCGTTCGGATTCTCGGTGAAGTCACGGAGGCCACAGCAGAAACGCTGCGACTTGCCGATCACATCTTTATCGAAGAGCTCCGCCGAGCCGGCTGGTATGAGAAGACCAGCCAAGCCTTCGCGGTGTTCCTGCCGGTGAAGAGCGTGGGAGTTACCGGAGACGGCCGCCGCTACGCGCCGGTCATCGCGCTGCGGGCGGTGGAAACCGTGGATTTCATGACCGCGCACTGGGCGCATCTGCCCTACGAGCTACTGGATGTGTGCTCGCGTCGCATCGTCAACGAAGTACCCGGCGTATCACGCGTGGTGTAT
>Ga0194123_10002026_pt1 | contig 27850 bp, 23 predicted proteins | sample TA2MahsurfametaG_5_FD_155479 | JGI IMG/M metagenome (GOLD analysis project Ga0194123, IMG submission 155479) | Freshwater microbial communities from Lake Tanganyika, Tanzania - TA2015023 Mahale A surface | ecosystem: Environmental > Aquatic > Freshwater > Lake | place: Tanzania: Lake Tanganyika... | reverse complement strand
AATTGCAACTGGTACTTTATATTCAGGATCACTAGCAGATGATGTAGACGTATCTCTCCAATTGTAAAAATAATATATAGGATTTGTGTTTTTATCAGTTTCAGAAGGTTTCATTTTTGTAACGGTAATTTTTACTGAATATCCTTTATAACCATAATCTACAACCCCAATAACGTGTTCACTTGTTGGGTCATATTCGTGTTGGACAGAGGTTAAAATTGGAGTACCAATCCTATAATTTCCATGTCCTGTATACTCTATCTCACCACTTTCATAACCTACATTGATTATGAGGGTTCTAAACATCGACCACTCATTTAATACTTGTTTAACTATATCATCTGGTACTTGTACTCCTCCTATATATTTTTTACTTTTTATTCGGTTACGCCTGATACAACTACTACGTGTATTACGACGACTACGTGTATTACGACGAATACGTCGTTTATTTGTTTTTCTAATCTTAGATGGCATTATATATACATTGAAGATTATAACTGTTGGTTTACAACAATATGTATATTATTGTAAATGGAGTAAGAAAAAATAGGAAAATAAATAAAATGAGATGTGCATTACACCATTAACTTTGTAACACTTATAATAAAAATGGTTACACAGTCTGGCTCAAGAATGTTCTCAAATTATCAATATCAGGCTTGGCATCGTAATCATAGACTTGGCCATTCTTCACCAACTTAATAGTGGGGAATCCATCGACCTTAAATTTATCCGCCATTTCGGGTTCCTCATCACAGTCGACTACCTTGAATACAACCGTACGTCCATTGATCGGACCAGTTGTCGAATCTTTCAACTCTTCAAATACAGGGAGTGCCTTCTTGCAATGAGGACACCATTCCACTTTAAACAAGTAAAGTTCTGCTACATCATCTACGCCCTGGTCGCCGGATGCAACTCCGCGCTTCTGGTTAAAAAGGTTATTAAACTGAGGAATCAAGTTTTGCTTATAAATATAATAAGCGGCAACGCCAAATATGATTACCACCCCGAGAATAATTGCATAATTGCTATTTAGAAAGCCGGACAATCCTGCGCCTCCATTTTGGGGGAGAAAACTCTTAAATGTGTTTTGAAGCCCTTCCATTGTATATTACAGTACAATATGTTAATACTATAATATACTAATAATAAATAAGATTGGTTGGTTTTTACGCGGTATTCTGTATAATATCATAAGTATAGATATAAACGGAATCTTTTATAAATAATAATCGCCATACTCGCCATCCGATAATAATAATAATGATTTTTCGCACATTCGACGGGGGTCTTATCGATATTCAACGACGCAAATACTCTAGTGATCGTGCATATTATGATGCAATCTCTCGGGCAAGATTCGGAAATTATTCAGAAGGAGAGAAACTTTCGCGTATTGGTGACTTTTCTAAACAATCTGAAAAGGCCGCATTCACTTCAACAGGACAATCATACAAAAGTCGATTTACTGTTCCTTCCTGGATTACAGATTATGTGTTTCCGTCTTAGTTAGTGACGGATAACGACGACTCCTAAAATAATAATAAAAGCAATGTAAACCATTGTAACAAAAAAGTTATTCTTTATGTCACCCATCGCTACATCATCAAATAATCCCTTTACATGATACATTGGTTCAATAGACTGATATAATATTCCAATTGAAACAAGAAGTGTAAATACAATAATTAGTTTAATAAATCGTAGCATAAATGGAGATACAGCGAGAGGAGAGATAATAAATACGACAATAACTACAAGAGCAATAGCGGTTATCATGCATGCATACTTTGTATACTCAAAATGATGTTCAATAAGTTGGGTGTCCATGTGTAACTATAAGACAAAACAATTTTCTCTGATATATATAAGATACGTAGATTTATTGTGGGACGTTATTGCGATGAAAACACGAAAGCATCATAATAACAAATCAAAAAAGAGGGGCGGGGCGAAGACGACGACAACAACAACAACAACATTCTCTAAAAAGGATTTCGGTAGTGGTGATGGAATGTTGACAACTGTATGGGGGCCAAGTATGTGGCACTTTCTTCACACGATGAGTTTTAATTATCCAGTAGAACCTACTCACGACCAAAAGCGACATTATATGGAATTTGTTCTTAACCTACAAAACGTCTTGCCATGTAAGTATTGTCGCATGAACCTGGCAAATAATTTAAAGGCACATCCTCTTCGTATGTGCTATATGGCTAGTCGTGATACATTCTCTCGATACATTTACAACTTGCACGAGATCGTGAATAAAATGTTGGGTAAAAACTCTGGCCTCTCTTATTGCGATGTGCGCGAGAGATATGAGCATTTTAGGTCACGATGCACTCTCGATGCACCAAAAATATTCGACTTTAGTAAAACAAAGAAGAGAAAAGAGAAAGGATGTACCGAACCACTTTACGGGAAAAAGGCCAAGTGCGTTATAAAAATCGTTCCACAGGATGAGAATGTCCCTACGTTTTCAGTTGATAATCAATGTATAAAATATCGCGCAGCGAGTGACGACATTGAAGCAAAGAAACGTGTTGAAGATGCCAGAAAGAAGGAACAGGCGAACCAATAAGTGTTTAACGATGCACTGAAATCGACATTTCGAAAAGGTTATTTAGATCGGGTTTTATAGTAAATCTAAAAGTTGCGTTCATATTGCAGTCATTCACATATTTCTGTATTTTTTTTAGACATGAGTACTTTTTACCAATATCATAAAGTGTATTTAGACATCGAATGTTTTTTCCTGGAATGAGAGACTTGTTCGAGAGTACTTGACTTATTTTTCCTTCTCTCTTTATTACGTCAAGAGAAACATACAATATTTTTTCATTTTCTACAATTGATAGATCGACATTATCAAATAGTTCCTCATACTCCATCTCTTTCAAATAGATGTTATAACCATTGTAATATATATTTTTATATTTTATATTATAATACTATATACATACATAAATCTACGTACACACATCAATCTACGTACATACATATATTATGCCCCCAAAACGAGCTACTAAACCTATTCCTGAGGTTGAAAGTGTGGTTACAGAGGCTCATTCATCGATGGCCTCATCATCTCCGTCTGCACATTCATCATCCTCATCATCCGCAAAGTCAAATGCAAGTGTAAGCGATTTATATACTGAAAAGGATATTCACGCTGCGGTTGTAAACCATATTCCTAAAATGAAAAACGTATTTATCGACAGTATTATTGATGCGGAACGCGACATGTTTATGCCAAGCATCAAGAGATGGGAATCTCTCAGTGATGTCGAGCGTAACAACTTCAATAAGTTTGTTCTTCACTTGTTTATCTCATTTGTTGGCCTCGGGTTTATCGGTGGTCTAGCCATGCTTCCACAATCATGGTTTCTGTATATCGGAACCAGTGTTACTTGCTCCGTTTGCATTCCTCTCGTTTCTGTTCTAACTAGACAATTTATATCTGCGGCACCTTTTATCACAACGGGCGTAGCTGCATATAAAACAACACGATCAAAGAAGGTATTTACAAACACCAATGCATATGATACAGCGGCAAACTACATTGTAACATTCGTAAATAAGTATTACAAGATATCTACATTGAGTGACAAGAATGGGCGAAATATGACCCAGGCTATTAGCAAGATTCTTCGCGGAGTCGCTGTCCCTGGCAAAGCGATTGGAAATGTCTCAATGGGAATTGGCGAGCGCCTCTTTGCCGCATTGTGGCTTGCCTGCTTTTATAATCTTCCAGAGCATGGCCAGATTCAGACCGATATTGATACCGACAAGAGACTGGCAGTTCAAGAACTGAAGCGTATGTTTCAACTTACAAAAACGGTGAGTGTTAATTTCGTAAAGAATGTCGCGATCCCGAAATTGGCATCAATGGTAAAGTCGTTGGGACGTGGTATGTCATATACATATGATAAGTACGAGGAGTTACTCGGTTACAATTTTGATGTAGTTTCACATGCGAATGAAAGTAGTGATACGGATAGCATGGGTAGTCAGGGTATTAAAGAAGAGGTAATGAAAATGGATACACCCCCTTCATCATCATCATCAAGACGTTCATCCAAGCGGTCATCCCATTCGCCTTCGTCATCCCATTCGCCTTCGTCTTCGTCATCCTTATCGTCGGTTGGATCTCGTGGTTCACCCGTGTCACCTTACTCTGTTTCATCTAAACGAAAGAGGTCACGCAGTAAATCATCCCATTACAGTCCGAATGGGGATACATACAAGAAGACAAAGAAGTCTCCCCATTTGTCGAGTGGCGGTAGCAGAAGACGCAGGACACAACGTCGGCACATGTCATCTGTCTAGAAAATTGAATTGCTTTTTAACGGCATCGACATGCATGTAAATCAATATCAAATGTCAAGTTATTCCGAACTTCCCACCATCATGAATGTAATGACCTCGTATGTCACATCCTTTGTAAGCAGACAAGTTGAAGTATGCACTGCGTTATGTGCAGTGGTGTTATCGTTAGTTATTCTTTCCCCATTCATACTTTTAGTATGTAAACCTCTCATCGATGTCTATATGATGTGTATAGACATCGTTGCTCCTGAACGATGTGTTAAAAAAGAGACCTATGTGATTAATACGGATGCCTCTCCGCCTAGTTATTCCACACTTCCACCTCCCTCATATGAATCAATTGCCAATGTCGATGTCAATACCGATGCCGATCTCAATGTTGCATCTTCCATATATGATTACGTCGTCGATCAATCAAACACTACCCCGTATAAAGGACATGTAACATATTCGACCTCTGCCTCTGTATCTACTCCTACTCCTACTTCTACCTCTACTCCTTGTTTAAAGAAGTCACAAAGTCATATTCCTCAATATACAACAACATCTCGTTATAACAATGGTAGTAACAATGTAGTAAGTGGCACATTCAATGGTGGTAGCAACCGACACATGTATGAACAACAACAACCACAACACTCATCGTTTGAATCAGACTACTACTACTCTCCATCTTATGATAACTACTACGACGACCGCCTACGTCGTTAAATGTAAGTATTTCAACCCATATACTCACACTCACTCACATTTTTTTTACATTCCAAAGTTGCTAAAGTCTGCCATCACTGGCAACGGAAGTCCCATCTCTTGTGACCTCGAATAGTTAGGTACCTTCTTGCATTCAAACGCAGGTTCTGGGCATCTTGCACATGCTGGACATGGGGGACATTTTGAAACATCATACTCTTCCAGTGTTTTCGAATAACCATATCCAGCACGAGGATCGAGAAGCCCTGCTGCGCCTCCTAATACAGTTCCGACTGCCCCGCCAACTGCTCCTCCTAATGCACTCCCTGCTGTAGCTCCTGCCGCACCCACTGAACCTGCCGGTGATGTAGGAGGCACAATCTGCGACTTCAATATATATAAATCCTCTTTTCCTTGAGGAATCGCTGACTGAGGAATACCAGCGGATGATACTGTCATGCCTTCATTTTTTGTTGCATCCTGTCTACTAGACGAAGATGGTTTACGTGTATCAATAGGTTGAAGAGCCGCAGGCAAAGTTGGTGATGGAGTCATTCCTTCTTTAATAAATCCACCTAAAGACGATGCCAAGATGAGAGATAATACCAAGATAATAAATAAATGTACTTTTGTTAGTTTCATAATAAGAACTTGATTTTGTGCCGAAATATATACTACGTACCGAAAATAATTGAAACCAAATATATGACTTTTGTTATAGTATTAGGTTAGATTAGATTAGATTAGATTAGTTTAGATTAGATTAGACTGTGAATAGAAACATGTCATCAAGTTCATCACCATGTATGTCAGATACAGATACTACTCCAGTGGCAAAAAAACGAACTGTAATAAAGAAAAAGAACATTGTCACATCATCGATATGTGAAGCAAATGATTGCCATGAACAAATAACCGACACATCAGTTATATTTACAGTGAAAAGAAGCCGAAGCCGAAGTGACTCAGGGTCATCTATCTCTCAGTTACTTCCATGTTATTCAGGGGACGAGTTTCTATATGAGGTTGGTGTTGACGAAGCAGGACGCGGACCATTATTTGGGCGTGTTTACACTGCCGCAGTGATTCTACCTAAAAGTGGAGATTCATTCGACTACTCTATGGTAAAAGACAGCAAAAAGTTTCATTCAGAAAAGAAAATAAAAGAAGCGGCCGAGTATGTTAAACAAAACGCAATTGCATGGGCTGTATCATATGAAGAACATACCGTAATTGATACGATAAACATACGAAAGGCAACAATACAGTGTATGCAAAGGTCGGTAAAAACAGCGATGTCAAAGGTTCCAGCGATGGATGCAAGTTATTATAATACAATGCTTCTTGTTGATGGAAATGACTTTATTCCAATCTCTCAATATGATGTTGAAAATGATACAATGGTGACGTTGCCGCATATGTGTATCGAAGGTGGGGATAACACATATGCAAATATTGCGGCTGCGTCGATTCTAGCCAAGGTAGCAAGAGATACATATATTGATGAACTCTGTGATAAATACCCATTGCTTGATGAATATTATGCAATTCGAAGTAATAAAGGGTACGGTGCGAAGAAGCATTTGGATGGAATAAGAGAACATGGAATCACACAATGGCATCGCAGGTCATATGGAATATGTAAGGAGTTTGCGTGATTACCTTCTTCCTTTGCCATTCTTCTCTCTACCTAACTATCATAATGAATAAAAGTAACATGTATATGTATACATCTTGTAATCATGGTGTGTCCTATTAGTTGTTTCATTGCCTTTATTTTTATCGCTGGGTCAATCTATCTTACTCTTGCGGTAGACAAGAGAAAAGAATACACCGACTTTATGTCGCAAATCTCTCCTTCAAACCAAGAGAGGTTTAGACAAATTGCACAAGAAAGACGAACCATTTATTTTCAAGGACTTGGACTTGGGTTTACTATTTCTCTCGCATTTCTCGTTGCAACAAAATACACGAAGATGATTGGCGTTTCCGTAGGGAAATACGCGACATTATGTACGGTTGCTGCGATTACCCTTGTTACGAACTATTTTTACTATATGATAACTCCAAAGTCCGACTATATGTTGAACCACCTTGAATCGAAACGAGAGAATACAGCATGGCTCAAAATGTATAGGACAATGCAGCAAAACTATCACATTGGTCTGTTACTTGGGCTACTTGCAGTGATTGCATTCGGAAATGCGATATGCTCATGAATATACAGAAAAAATTGATTATATAAATGTTTATTACTTAAAAAAGATAATAAACAGTTATCAAGTATAAAAGAAATAGTTATTCAACTCTTTCTAGACCAACTCATACTATTACAGTATGAGAGTTATAGTATTAGACACTGAAACCACTGGCGTTCCACAAAAAGGAGCATCCATTTATGAAACAGAAAAATACCCGTATATTATTCAGATCAGTTGGGCAATATACGATGACGAAGAAAAACGTGTAATCGAGGAGAAGGATTACATCATCTCTCTGTCTAACAATGTAGAGATTACACAGGAAAGTATAAACATTCACGGGATAACGAGAGAAATATCGGAAATGAAGGGGGTTTCAATACGCGAGGCGTTGTTTGATTTAAATGTTGCATTTCGATCATGTAATATGATGGTTGCACATAACCTCTCGTTTGATAAGAGGATGGTTATTGTTGAAAGCAAGAGAAATCGTATATATATCAACTTTCCAGAGAAGGAGTATTGCACGATGAAGAATAGCGTGAATGTATGCAAGATTCCAATTGTTCTAGCGAATGGAGATAACGTATACAAGTTTCCGAAACTTGTCGAATTGTATAAATACTTGTATAATACCGATGAAACTCCGGAAAATATGCACAACTCGATGGTTGATGTAAACATATGTATGAAGTGTTACGCTGCTTTAATCGAGCTTCCTCCTGCACCTTATACGCCTTATTATAAGAAAGAACCGACAACCCCACACGGTGAACCCGTAATTACTGTGAACACACGAGAAGAAGTAGGAGATAATTCGACTGCGTAATGTAAGTCATAGATACATACACACTGTATTATGTTTATTATATTGTATTGTATTAGTATATACGTGGTAACTAATACAATTTTTTACTATGGGGAGTACCATGAAACGATATAACCCACCCCCAGCCGTGGCTCCAGGTTCCACACCTTCTTCTAACAAACCCCCGTTGAAATAGGACACCCCTGGATATGGTGGCGGTGATGGTGTGCAGTCTCGACGATTTATGCAGAACAATACTCGCATATATCATCCTCCTCTTTTTCTTTCTCTAATTCCGCCACTCCTCCTCTCTTCTTCTCCGGCTCAATCGTAAATTGCTGTGCTTGATGTTTCGCCTTCCTCCTCAAATAATACATTCCCGTTTTGAGACCCTTTCCCCATGAATAGAAATGCATCGACGTCAACGTATTATAGTTCGGTTCTTCTACCCATAAGTTCATACTTTGTGTCTGACAAATATACACTCCTCGATCCGCCGCCATATCAATCACATGCTTCATTGGGATCTCCCATACCGTCTTATACTTATTTTTCATATGTTCTGTTAATCCCGTAATATGTTGCACACTACCTTTGTTTGCAATGATCGCATTTTTCACACTTTCTGACCACAATCCCATCTCAATCAACTCCTTCATCAAATACTTATTCACCATGATAAACTCTCCAGCAAGGGTTCGCCGGGTATAAATATTACTAGTAATTGGTTCAAAACATTCATTATTACCAAGGATCTGGGATGTACTTGCTGTTGGCATCGGTGCAAGTAACAACGAGTTACGCAGTCCATACTTCATGATTGATGCCTTCAGTTTATCCCAGTCATACATTCCCGAATGCCTGATAGTTGATGATGTATTCCCCTTATATTTTTCCCATAAATCAAATTGCAGATCACCTTTCGACGCAGGAGACCCAACAAATGATGAGTACGCACCAATCAATGTTTCTTCTACTTTTCCCACATTTGCGATCTCCTCTTCAGTGTACTTCGATCCGCACTGTCTTCTCGTTGTATTCTGTATATAATCTTCGTATCTAGCGCGAGAGATTTCGTTTGAAGCCTCCAATGCAGCATGGTAAATCGTTTCAAATATATAACGGTTTATTGTCAACGCAGCATCACTATGAAAAGGTATATCCATCATCATAAATACGTCGGCCAACCCTTGAACGCCAATTCCAATGGGGCGATGACGCATATTACTCACCTTTGTCTTTGTAGTTGGATAATAATTCACATCAATTACCTGATTTAGATTATCAGTGATTACCTTTGTTATTTCATGTAGTTTCACATAGTCAAACTCACGCGTCTCCGTATTTACAAACTTGTTTAATGCAATACTCGCCAAGTTGCAAACCGCTGTTTCATTCTCGTCAGAATACTCTGCAATCTCTGAACATTGGCCTGTTATAACTCCGTTGAAAATACCCATGTGTCGCTTTGGCTCCGTAAAACAATATGTGTCCGTTATGCGACCCTTGTCTTCCACTTGTTCAATCGTTATAAAACGCTTTGCTACTCTTGATGGGATATATGTTGTTAATTTGAGATGCTTTGGAGCAAACCCGTAATCTTTCAGTATCTCGAGTTCCCCTGATGCGATCAATAACCGATATGATTTTGACGATGTATATGTAACACTGTTTTTAACTCTCGTCGTTGCATCCCGTGCAAGAGTGACTTTCGGATTCACTCCGCATGTCTGCAACATATATTTAATCTGAATCAAAAACTCACGGTTAATACTTGAAATCTGAAGTTGCTGATTCGTTTCGTTTAATGAGATAGATCCATCTGCGTCGGCAAGACCTGATAACCAGTTCACCTTATCTCCAATCGATGCATTTCCAGAAGGTACTGCGTACTTTGGCGGAAGGTCATCCGGCAATATAAGCATTGTTTTATTATTGTGTGACAGCAAAAGTGTGTCGCGCCGCTCCACATATTCAAGATGTGGTTCCAATTCCATCTTCTCTCCGCCTAATATCATAACTGCCTTCTGCATAGTTTCAACCTCTTTCTGAGATCCTGGCTTTAATCTCTCTGCGTTGAGATATATTCCATCGCCACAGAAAAACCCGTGTGTGTATGCATACTTGAACTCTGTTTTACCGTCAATCACTGGGTAATTACACTTTATCAGTTTGTCACCCTTTTTCAAATTAGCGGCTTCTACAATTGTAATGTTGTTTACGAGATCCTTCTCACACTTGCAATATCCTGTCTGAATATAAAACCGATGATATGGGGTGCATTCAATTACACATCCGTCACTGGTTGTTATCTCGATCACCTTCTGGTTTTCGCCGGTTTTTTCAATGTGAACATCGCTGAATGTGTTTCCGTTCCAAACCGCCACCGCCACCTGTTGTGCCGTGCCAGAGTCAGAAGCTTCACGAGACATATTATATAACTCCTGTATTGATACATGTCCTTTATCTGTTAGAACAAGAGTCTCAGGAGCAACACACAAGTTACTTGACTTAATTGTTCCCAGATTCTTTTGATTCGTCTTTCGATTTATCGCATCCTTATACAACATATAAGGAGTTCCTGTCTCCATTTGACTATCCAATATCTTCAACCACAGGTCACGTGCCTTCACTTTCTTGCGGTATTGTCCCGACTCCTCGTATTTATTATATAGCTCTCGAAACTCATCACCGTATATATCACATAGTCCAGGGCTTTCATCTGGACAAAACAAACACCAGTCTGCACTTGCCTTTACCTTTTCCATGAATAAATCCGGAATCCAGAGTGCATAGAATAAATCACGTCCTTTCATCTCTTCATCCCCGTGATTCTTCTTCATTTCAAGAAAGTCCTCAATATCAACATGCCATGGTTCCAAATATATTGCGAAACTTCCATTACGGCGACCGCCTTGATCAATGTACCTCGCCGTATTATTAAACACGCGCAACATCGGCACAATTCCATTTGACAGTCCATTTGTTCCGCGAATAAGACTTCCAGTTGCGCGAATATTATGAATATGGAGACCAATCCCGCCGGCATGCTTTGATATTTTCGCACAGTCCTTTAATGTATCGAATATTCCTTCAATACTATCTTTCTCCATTGCAATAAGATAACAAGATGATAGCTGGGGGCGAGGTGTCCCTGCATTATATAGTGTCGGGGTTGCATGTGTGAAATACTTCAATGACATTGCATCATATGTTCGAGAGATATATTCAAGTTTTTCAGAGGCGGTTAGCGTGTCAGTACGCTCTAGATGAATGCCGATTGCCACACGCATCCACATATGTTGTGGCCTCTCTACAATTTGTCCGTCTACGCGTAATAGGTATGACCGTTCGAGAGTTTTGAATCCAAAGTAGTCAATAGTATAATCACGGCGATGATCAATCAGTGATTCGATTGCTTCGTAGTTATCCTCGATGAATGTCCATACAGAATGTGAAATGATTGGCGTGTGTTTTCCTTTCACGTCAACGAATGAGTATAACGTTTTCATTGCATTGTAAAATGATGACCCGATATTTTTGTGATTATTTGATATAATTACATAACTTGCGAGAACTCCGTAGTCGGGATGCTGGATCGACATTGTTGCACATTGCTCAGCTGTTAACTCATCAATTTTGGTTGTTGGAATACTATCATATAACTGGTCGATGACCTTTATTGCGAGATTCGTATAATTGATTGACTGGATATTTGCTGTAGTACCGAGTTTTTTTATGCGTGTTAAAATCTTGTCAAAGGATACGTTTTCAGTTGAACAATCGCGTTTCGTAACACGCATGTCATGTTCTGGTTGGAATTTAGGAGAAGACATATAACTTGTTAATGAAATTGTGTGTTTTTCTTCTAAACAGTTGTAATAATATCGAATATATTTTTTAACTACTTTTTACCGTTGTTTATTGTATCATTCACCGTAGTAATTCACTGTATTAATTCATTGTAGTAATTTACCGTAGTAATTCAGAACGCATCAACTGTTCCACCGACAATTACATTGTTGCAAAAAATATTCACTGGTATATATAATATATCATCATTCACCGATCGTATTCATAATGTCAAAACATGAAAATAGTATTTTATTTATGTTCGCAGGATTACTAATCATACTCATTGTTGGACAATTATTTCCCTGTATTGCGGCTACTCAACTGAATACTGGGAAAGATGGGTTCATCGTTTCACCGGGAGAATATCCTAAAGACGTTGAAGACCCACTCTTGTTTCCTGAATATAAGAAAAAGAGTGTTAATTATGGTGTCGTGTTTCGAGAGAATAACTCCGAGAATAATTCGCGACTTTATCCTGTAGCACCGCATGGGTATCAACAAGCAACAAATAATGTGAAGAATTGGGTCACTCCGGATAATGGGTCATGTAGTCCAGCGAGTTTTTGCGGTGCATTGTATGAACCTAGTCAAGAAGTTGCGAATGCATCTAACAATCAGGTTGAACCAATGCCACTTCCTTTTTCAACTCCTGAGAAGAGAGTTGGATACTATGCATCATTGTCTTGATTCGTTTCATAAATAATCTCTACTTTTTTTGGTTTTGTCAATGGAAGGTTCTTGACAATATCAAAGTTTATTTCGAGAGATTCGATTTTAATTGGGATACATGATGTAGTTGCTGTTGCTGGTATTGGTAACGTATTTGGACATTGATCATTAATAATAGGTATTGAATTAATACTGGATGGATCTTCTATTAAGGAAGTATGTTCATTTTCAACTGTATTACTACTACTATCACCACTACCGCTGCCACCCTCGCCACCGCCGCCACCACCACACACAACATCTTCATTCTCTACATCAAATGTTTCCATCGAGAGAATAAGAGCCTTTAATGCAGCCGCACTTTCATTTGCAAGTAATAATGCCTTGGCATCCCCCGTTGTCGTAGTTCTCTTCTTCGGCGCACGATGCTGGAACCCTGACACTTTCTCCGCTTCAATTGTATTCCATACATGTTCAAGCACATGAATTGCTTTTGAAAACCAGAGCTTATTTCGTAACACAAGAACACAGCTATATTGGTCAAGATGCCAATATATGTTTTTATTCCAAATCGTCCCTTTCAATTCATGCTTTGCGAATGTTTTCTCTTCCCATTCTTCAAACTCTTCTTTGGTTGCGCCAATTGGTGCGTATTCATATATTGGGGCGGAGGTAGATGGATGTTGAAACCATAATATAACTCCCTTCTCGTTTCCAGATGATGTATGCGTGTAACTGTAGGTTGGGTTCATTTCAACTAATTCCGGCGAGTCTTCCAAGAATGCCGCCTCATCCTCATACTCTTTGATACGTGTCTCTAAAAAGTCACATTCATTCAAATTGCACACCTCCATTTGAAGTTGCATTTGTACCCAATACTCCTCCTTTGGAATCCCTGTAATTTCGCGATTCACAATATTCTTGATTTCTAACATGCGTCCGTATAATAGAGAGGTCGGGTCATCATTTATTCCATCAGGTGATGCACCCAGAAATGGATACTTTGGATGTTGTATGCACCCGAAGTCGGCTATATGTGTATTATTTCGTTTTTCATATAATGCCGCAGTAATTGGTTCATATTTTTGTCCCCAGTGAAGTGGCGAGTTCGTATTTACAAATTGGTTTTGTCGAGTGGCTGGATTAAACTCTTCGCACTTTTCATATATTAACTGATTCACTGAAGATGGGGTTCCAAATGCTTTCGATGCAGCAGATGCGGTGATTAAGTTATGACGGTATGCATACCATTCAGTTGTTCGTTGCTCAGGTTGGGGCAGTTGCGTTAGATATTCCAGTTTTCGACGTATTTTATCATGGTCAGGGTGTTTTCGAATAAATGTTGTTTCATATGAACGTGGCGGTGCGATCTCTGTATAAAATCGATATATAATATCGTTAGCGAGATCACTAATATAGTTGTCAATTTGAGTTTGTAACATAGTGTCGCATATGGTGGAACCAGTAATGTGTTCAAATAATACACATAGATGGCTATCGACGATGTGATGAATCGTGAAGTCTGGACTTTTATACTGAAGTACAATATCCTCAATGACTTCTTCTATTACGTCAAGAGTTTCATCAATCATTTGTTCACGTTCTTCTTCATTTGGAAGAATATAATCATATAGTTGCAGTGAAACATCGTTATTACTACTACTGCTACTACTGCTAGTGCTACTGCTACTGCTACTGCTGCTAGTCGAATCATATAATGACGGAATATATCCTCCACCGTCTTGACTTATTGTTTCATCTTCATATATCATGGGTATATTGATAGTATTAGTACTATATAACTAGCTATTATGTATTGATACGTTTATGTGAATACATAATAATAATAAAATATAGTATCAATTTTATTATGTTTTTAGACTACTCGTCATCAGACGTAGCTGTGGATGTGTCTGTGGCTGTGGCTGTGGCTGTACCGCCAACTTCTACAGTACCTGCATCCTGCTTCTTCGTTGGCGCAAGAGACTTCAATGTCGACTGCCTCTTTTCACACCGCTTCAGCGTGAACTTTTTCACAGCAGGAATATAGACAAGGCAAGGTATACTTGTAATCTCTCCCGATGTCTTATCATATAACACATCCTTCGCTCGTAATAACTTCTTTTGGTCAAGATTTGATAACAGAAAAGAACGGAGTGATTCGATCTCCTTTTCCGAGAGGTTTTGTTCCTTTCCAAACTTCTCAGAAAACTCGCGAAGTTTGTTTATCTTGATTGTTTTATCGACCTTGCTCCATGGTTCAGATTTACTCTGATTCTTCTCCTTTTCCAGTATGCTGTCGATATTTGCATTCGTTACAGTTTCATCCTTCATGACATTGAAATTGCCTTTTAGTAACATACTCTTATATTTCATATTCTTTAATTCGATACATTCGTCATTGTTTTTTTTTCGATGCGTTGATGCTTTTTCATTGGTGATCACCGTTTCAGACATATGGCAAGTTAAACTGTCACAATTATTATATATTAGTAGGATGACTTAAAGTGGTTTTATTAGTATATATTTTACTTTTACAGTAACTGCGAATAATGACGCGAGTGATGCGTCACTACATAAACTTTATTATTGTCACCATATAGTACTACACGATTTACGTTGAGTATGAAAAAAATCGAGATCCAAGGAAAACGGAATCAAGATAGAATGAAAGTCATGGATGATCCTGATGCTGTTATCGAACGAAAAAACGTGAATAAATGGACATTTGACGATATATATTACGAAGCAGAAACACAATTGTGTATCATATCGAATGTTTCCGAATCTCTCAATGAAGAAGGAACCACTCCAAGAGTAGCAAATCGCCGTATCAAGGCTTCAAACGTTCCAACCTTTGCATTCTTTGAACGAGAGATTGAGAGAAAATTAAAGGGATATCGCCGCCAGGATGAACTTCATAAAATATATGATGAACGTTATTTCATTTCATTACATGAAACAATATCTCTCATGCAAAATGTGGAACTATGTTGCCACTATTGCAAAAAACCATGTACAATTATTTATAAAGAGAGCTTTTCAAAAACGCAATGGACACTTGATCGAATTGACAATAATTTTGGACACAATAGAAACAATGTTGTAATCTCTTGTTTGGACTGTAACTTGCAGCGAGGAACGATGGATAGTGATCGATTTCGATCAGGAAAACAGTTCACATTTGTGAAGAAGGGAGAGTAATGAAGTAACACATCTAGAGAGAACCCGGGCATACCCGGGTATAACTATGTTGCCGTTACTGCACTCGCAATAACAGCAGATGAGAGAATAGGCGATAATACCGCAACAATTGCAGCAGCAGAAGAAGAAGAAGAAGAACTATGCAAGAGATTTGGTACTTTATCCAAATAAATAATATGTGAAATATCCTTGATGACTTGTTGTTGACCACGAACATCATTTTGTATATCATGCAATATATTCATTAACATCTTTGAATGGATATCCTGAAGCCTGGCATTCAGTTCCCATTGCGGGTTAACATCCATCCACTTTTTTATTGAACTATACTCTTTATTTGCCAAATGTAAAAAGGACCTTCGTAGTATTAGTTGTCCATCATCCTTTTGCCATTTATTGTTTTCTTTGACATACATTATGTTTCGCTTTCGATCAGTACAGTGAATTGGGCGAATATGTATGTCCGTTTCACTTAGTCGGTTAATCAATATACTTGTTAGGCTTTTGATTAGTCCATTGCTTTTTACGAACGATAAGTCATCTAATGATACATCAATCGATCGAATAAAGTCGCTCATATTTACTGCGTTTTTACATTCTTTGTTTAAAAATGTTGTAAGGTCGAACTTTTTTGTAACTGGGGGATACTTTTTTTTATGTTTTTCGATCTGGGTTATTATTTGTTTGAACGGTTTTATTTCTTTATGAATGTAATCGTTGATATATCTCTTTGCATACTTATTTATATACTCCTTTATATGCTCCTTTATATGCTCCTTTATATGCTTATCTGCTGTTTCTCTTATATACGTGTGAATTGATTCATTCATATAACTATTGATTTTTTCTTGAATGAATGGACCTATAACGTTGTTTACATATTGTTCTTCGTTCAATAATCCAGTAACTACGTTGTCTATTGCGGATTGTTCTGTTTGAATCTCATATTCACATATTTTACTGTGCTTCCATAATCCACTGCGGCTACAATACTGTTTACTGCATTTTGTACAGCGTAGTTGTTGTGCGGTATTTGTATGTTTATTCATGTTATAGTCTTGTTGTGTATGTTTCCTTGTTAGTTTATGTCGTTCATAATGACTAATGTTATTAGTATTAAAGTTACATGTTACGCAACAATATTTCTTTTTATCTGTGTTATTCATTTATTGCGTAGTTTATTCTTGTTGTTGTTGTTTATGCGTAATACTATTATTTATCTATTTTTTATTTGTCAAAAAATAACGTATATCTCTCGAAAATATTTTGTAAAGTTGAACGAAGATATTGTGTTATTCAAAAAAAATCAACCTCTCATTCCGAAAATATTTTGTAAAGTTGAACGAGGTTGCCCCCGCCGCCACACTGAACTATCATTTTATACAACGTATACAATGGATATGTGATGATATATGGTCACGATTATACAATGTGCTAAAATGTGTTTCCATTTTGTGCTTTTGGAAACACTGGATTTTGGAGATGTCCAAGTCGCGACTTGCCAAAAATAGATTTTGAAAACGCATTTTTTTGCACACTTTTGATTTTTTCACAATTCTCGATTTTTGAACATATATTGCAACCCATATATCATCAAGGTTTCGAGACTCTGGTAAAATATTTTGTGACTGACGCTTGTGACCTAAAACGAGATTTTCATTGACATATAACGTAAAATAACAGCATACATCGTAAGATAATATGTATAACGTTCGAAAATATTGGCAATTTTTACCGGAGGTTGGGCAGGCCGACGGGCCTCTCTCATGGGTCCGGTACTTTTTCGGGCCTCAAAAAGTACGTTTTTTTTGTTCCGTTTTTATGGTATCGTGGAAACACATTTCGCACATAAATAGTTTGCTCGATCATGGTGTCATATTATAATATCACAACATGTAATTCTACACAGCATAAAAGTGCCTACAATGGCTGGTGTGGCGGAAGGATCGATAACATAATTGATTTTGTTTTTTGTCGAATTATTTGTTTGAATTATTTATTTTATTTGTTTGAATTATTTATTTTATTTGTTTGAATTATTTATTTTATTTTATACACCTTTTTTATTTAAAACGCCAATAATATATATATATAATGAAACTTTCATACATAAAACGAATTAACACAACAAAAAACTCTATTTTCTACTCATTAATAAAGTATAATAATGAAATTATTGCTTTTGGAAGAAGACATTATGGGGACGAAAGAGTTATAAAAAAAATAACATTAGATGAAAATTTTGATATAATTGAAGACAATAACATTACTTTTAGAGGTGAAGACCCACGATGTTTTGAATATAATAATAAGTTATATGTTTTAGACAATTATTGGGATGATATGTTTTTAATTGACTATGAAAAGAATGAATATACGAAAATTAATATTTCAGGTAAAAATATTTCTTTCATAAATCATAACAATACTTTATATTTTATACATTATATAAAACCATTTGTATTATATACTTTCGATATAGAAACAGGTGACATTAGAAAAATAGCAGTTGATGATGATAACCAAAATTATAATTATGAATATAGAGGTGGAACTCCTGGATATAAATTAAATGAGAATGAATATTATGGTATTGGTCATAGGACATATATACAAGATGGTATTTTAAAACACGATATTTTTAAATGGATTGTTTATTTTGACAATGATAAATTGCCAAGAATAAGCCATTTTGATATTGAACAACCTTATAATTCAAAAAATATATGTGATCCAACAAGTATAATTGTAATTAATAATAAAAAATATTTAATTACAGCCGAGACAGATGCTAGTTGGTTTTGTGAACAAGATTATATAACTAACGTATATGAAATTAATGAATAATTTTTCTTATTTTGTTTGCCTAGTAAAACGTTGTTTAATTTATTGGTAAAAAAATAAAACAATAAAAATAATAAAATGATTGGTGGGGGGGGGGGAAGGACAAAATAAGAAATAATTGAAGAGTTACAAAAAAAATAAAATATGATGAGTTGCTTCGGTTAGGGAGTAAAATTGGGTTAACAAGCAACACTTTACACCCTTGAAGATTTAAAATGGGACATTTATTTTGTTTTTTGCCAATTACAAATATAAGTTTCTAATATATCTCCATTTTTAGAGTTTCTTATGTTTTCATCTAATTCATAATTATTTATATCAAAAGCATTTATTACATCTATAATATCAACAAAATTTAAATTAATTTTATCATTTATTTTATGTTTTTTTATTTTTATATTTAAAATTTTAACTGCTCTCTTAGGTCCATTACCAATAATATATACTTTATCAATATTTATTTTGTAATATCTACATATCGCCGATGTTATGTCGTAAATAGTAAGTATTCCTACTCCTTTAACATTATCACAAATATTATAAATTTCAAAAATTATTTCTTCAAATGTTTTATTTTCATAATTAACAATATTTATTTGTTTAAGAATAGAATGTAATGTTTTTTTCCATCGACAATGGTTAATTGCTTCTTGAAATATATTTGTTTGATGATTACAATATTTCATTATTTAATTTTTAATATTAATGATATAAAATTAAAAAACAATTTCAATTTTATATTTATGTCCCATTTTAAATCTTCAATGGTGTAAATGTCCAAAGGTGTAATAGAAATATATAGAAATGAAGAAAATGATGATTTTGAAAATGATGTTGAAAATTTTTTATCAATATAATATATGTCATTACGAAGGTCTCCCAGTGTAAAAACAATCAAAGCAAAACCTAAAACGTCATCTTTTTATGATGCTGTATCTAAATCTACTTCACAATCAATTTATAGTCCTAAAGCAAACAATAAAACTGCCAAACGTTCTTCAAGATCAACGCGTTCAAAACGCATTTTTGTTACACAGACTCATATAGAACAAGAACCTAAATCTAGTAAAATTACACCAAAAAAAAGCGCTAAACGACTAACAAAAGCTGTTAGTCAAATAAATTCTTCATCTTCAGAAAAAGTATTAACACCACCAATACCTGAAATTACAGTAGCAATACTTGCAAAAAAACCTTGGTTAAGTCAAGAATTTTTATTTTCTGTTATGGAACAACTAAAAAGCTCATCTACTAAATCAAAAGAAAATCCAAAAATGCTATCATTAGTTGGACCAATGGCTGCTGGAAAAAGCACAGTTAAACGTCAACTTGATTTTATTGATGCAGTTAATTTAGATGTTGATGAAGTTAAGATAATTGCTGTAAGAGAATTTGGACAAAAAGCTAAAGGAATTTTCACAGATTATGCCAAAATTATTCAGTTGCTTGGTGTAATAATTATTAATAATAAATATGATTTTATTCTTGATACAACTGGTAAAATGAAAGAACCAATAAAATATGTTATGAAACAAGCAAAGGATGCTGGTTATACAATAGACATTGCAATTGTTTACTCAACAAAAGAACTATGTGAAACAAGAGCTCAACATCGTAACATTTCATATACTGCTAGAGATCCCGTTCCATCAATTGTTGTAGGAAAAGTATATGATGAATTTAAGGATTCTAAACGCACTAAATCGTATATTATGGGTATTAAAGATATGGTGGACATGACAGATAATTTATATTTATTTGATAATAGCCGTTGTACACCAGAAGCTGCTTTAATCATGGAAAGACATGGAAAATATATGACTGTTCATGAAGATTTTCCTGATTTTTATGGTGTTAGTGTTTCGCAACTATCTCCAAAATTAGTTGCTCATTGAATCAAAAAGACTCATAAACATTCGTAAGGTTATGCAAAGCGAACAAACTCCTACATATTTATTTACACCTTTAGATATTTTTGTGCGAACTTAAATGTCCAAAGGTGTATACAATTTCTTTGAAATTCAAACATTTAATATCTTCGGATATGACGATAAGCTGTTTGAGAACCATTATAATCATTACCACCAAATGATCTATCATTATAGTTTCTATTAACAGCTTGATTCTTCTTAAACCGAATATAATCTGAGCTATCATATACATACTTTACATTACATGTTGAAGATGGAATTTTTGGGTCAACTTGAACTGAACTCCAAAGTACTGATGGTTGGCAAGAGACTGAAGTTGAACCGAATCTTTGTCTTAAACCATTAAGACCTGGACGATTTTGTGGCGTTTGACATGAACCTCCACAAGAATAATCTTGACGACTTAATAAATCACCAGCATTATTTACTGCTCTAAATGGTGTTATTATTCTTTTTGGATTTGAACTTCCTGAATATACTGTTGTATTCCATGCATCTCTTAATGTAAAACGGGTACGTGCAAAAGTATCTGAATTATCATGATCCACAATTGGTTGAGGCATTAATCCTGGAAGTCCTCCACCTAATTTTGGTCCTGAACCATTATATGGATAGCCTATACCAGATACTAATTTTAATAAACTACCTAAGCTTCCTGTTGTAAATCCAGAAGAACCTGTTGCTGTTTGGGTATATCCTGTTCCAATACTATTAGACATATTATATTATACAAGAATAAAAAAATTTCCTAATATTTAGAAGAGAATTTGGTAAACTTGTGAAAAGCCAAACATAAATAATTACTTTTCTAAACTTACACATCCATGAAAGCACTGTGTAGTAAAATGATATAACAAAATAAAATTATCGTCCATTTCTTTTTATTATTGTGGTGTACCAAATTTTTGCATTTTTGTTTTGTATTATTTTTCGTTGTTACACCGACCAGAAAGCACTACGTAGTAAAATGAGACAAAAATATAATAGTACTTTCAGGTCGGTGTAATTCAGCGTTTCTTGCAAATCTGTAAAAATGTGCAAAGGTGTAAAAAGTGTAATTCGCAAAAATCGGCGTTTCATAACGTGTTAAATGTCAAAAGGTGTATAAAGCTATAAAATAATATACATTTATATTATATAATAATGATTAAACATAATATAAAAAGACTTCAAAAAAATAACAGAAATAATTACAAGTTTACAAAGAAAGTAATAAAATCACGTAGACTTTATAAATCTAAAACTAGACAAAAAACAAAAAAACATAAACATAAATATTATTTTGGAGGATTTACAATGGATGAAGCAACAAATATAGAAAACAGAGATAAATTTAGAAAAATGTTTATATCTAATTTTACAAACTTAAAAAAAGCTATAGACTCAAATGATAAAACTAAAATTGAAGAATCCCTTAATAATTTTAGAAGTGGTTTTAGAAATCAAAAAATGGGTATAAATAATAGAATTTTAGCAACAACTAATACATTTCAACCTATTGATAAAACGGCATATTCATTACAAGAAACTGTTAATATTGCGTTATTTCCATCTTTAGTTATTTTATATGAAAGTATTCAAGATACTAAAATTAGAAAAAAAATTACTGAATTATTTATTAAAAATGGTGGAAATATCAATCTTGAAAGTACACAAGGAAATGTAACAGTATTGAGTGATGCTATTAAACTACGAGATAAATCATTAATACAACTTTTGATAAAAAATGGTGCTTCTATTGAAACCCTCAATGAAGAACAGAAACTCCAGATGAATTCTATATTAACTACTCATATTCCAGAACTATCAACTATTGAACAAATAGAAGAAGTAACTGAACCACCTCTCATAATAGAAACTAATATTCCTAGCACAAAACTTGTTATTCCGACAGAATTACCACCACAGACTGGTTACCCTCTTAATATTGAACCTGAATTTTGGGTACCTTTATTTGGAGCAAATAATATGTTTACCATAAGAGAAAAACTACAAAAAATGATGGAAAATGATAGAGGAATACCAATGGATAGAAATAAAATTAGTGATATTTGGAATGTATGTAAAATTATACAAAATTTAATTCCAACATATTTTGTTCCTGTTGAAAATAAACCATACCAAGAACATGGACTTACATTTTATGATTTAAATACTGATTTTTCTCAATATAATATATTGTTATGTGCGTCATTATTAGTATTTGGAATAATATCTCAACGAATGAAATATCAAGATTATCAGTTATGTTTTAAAGGTGGAAAAGCAATTCAATTAGTTATATCTAAAATACCAGCTATACCAATATACGAGAGTGAAGATATTGATGTTTTACTTATGTCAAATACAGATATTATATATAATGAGGTTAATATTAAAAATTTATCTGGACATGTTGCTTATCTAATTCAATGGTTTTTAACAAAAGTAAATCCTATTATATCAGTATTAGTTCCTAATCCTGCTAATCCACGAGCAAATCCTTTTATTTTTAAACTTAGCTATATAAAAGGCGGTACAGGATTTAAACCGATATCTGATATTGATTTTAAAGATATTCCTGAAACTATTAAGCCTTATTTTGAAAGATCAGTTAATTATCAATTTAACATTTTAGAGTTGGAACAGGTAGTTTTATTTAAATGTCCAGATATTGGTTCTTTACTAGATGAAAAACTATACTATTATACTAAGTATACCACATTCAAAGATTTATTAACAAAAAAACATCCGATAAGTGAACCAGGATACAAAACCTTAACTATTACGGAATGTGACAGATTATTATCCAAATTTAAAAAAGCCATTATTAATCTAAATAATGCACTACAAATTAGCAGAACCCCACAATTATCATATATACAATTAAATTCAAAACAATTAGATTCAACACAAATTAAAAATATAGTAAATCGGTTAAACAAATTAAATGTTACCGATCCAAATATAAAAAAAATAATTATTCAAGGATTACAATATGATGATTCTGAAAAATATTACATATAATATAGTTATTTTTATTTTTCTGTCATAATTCTTGGTACTACATTCATCGTAGTCAATTCTTGGAATAATAACTTACAAGCATATGGAATCTCTACATACGCAAAGTTTACACGATTATCACAAGTACGACAACAATGAATGTGTAGTTGTTCATTATATGACGCAATAAGACCACACTTTTTACAAACATATACTTGATATTTATCTGAAGCGTCATACATTCTTCCTCGTGTAAATCTTGATGCACCATGAGATACCATACAATCTCTCTCCATCTCACCAAATCTTAGACCACCATCACGACTACGACCTTCGGCTGGTTGTCTAGTAAGATTAACCATAGGACCAATAGATCTACTATGTTGCTTATCATTTACCATGTGCTTTAGACGCTGATAAAACACTGGTCCAATAAATACACTACATTCAATTTGCTCTCCAGTTAACCCATTATACATTAATTCATTACCATGTGCCTCATAACCAAGCTCTAATAGTTTACTTGAAATTGTATAAATATCAAGCTCTCCAAAACTTGTTCCATCGCCAAATAATCCTAATTCCACAAGCACTTTTCCGAGCAATGTTTCTTTTAATTGACCAATAGTCATACGAGATGGAATAGCATGTGGATTAATAATAATATCAGGGCGAACCCCATTACGAGTAAATGGCATATTTTCCTCAGGAATAATATTACCTACTGTTCCTTTTTGGCCATGGCGGGATGAAAATTTATCACCAATTACTGGCTTTCTTACAGACCTTAGTCTAACCTTTGCGAAACTATAACCATCACCATTTTTATCAATATAATTCTTATCAATATAGGTCTCTTCAACTGTTCTATATTGTTTACTTCCATCCTCATATTTTATTAATTTTGTATGATCATTTCTATTTTCCTTAATTGGAGTTACCTTTGCAATGATAATATCACGATTTTCAATTAAAGTATTTTCTGGAACAATGCCCTTTGAATTTACCTTATTATAATTTCCAAATTTCATACCTTTTGTTTTAGAAGCATCTGGTTTACATCTAATTTCTTCATCGCCGTTAATCTTCTGTTTATCTTCATCTTTCTCAGTATGAGTAATCGTAATTTGTAATAAACCTCTATCAATTGAACCTTTATTTACTAGTAATGAATCTTCCTGATTGTAACCAGTATGTGTCATAATTGCTACAATACTATTACAACCTGATGGAATTTCATTCAACTTAATTAAATTCATTACACGTGTATCAACAAGAGGTCTCGTTGGATAACTGAGAACATAATCAGTTTTATCCATTCTTTCGTTGAAATTTGTAGCATAAATTCCCATTGCTTGCTTAGCTTGTGCACATTGATATGTGTTTCTAGGGGATTGATTGTGATCTGGGTAAGGAATACAAGATGCTACTACACCAAAGATTGTTGATGGATGAATTTCACAATGAGTATATATATTAATAATGTTGTTTGTAGTTTTGTTAATATCTTTTGGTTTGGTAGCAATCATACTAAAACTTTGCTCTTCGGGATCAATATATTCAATCACTGCTTCGTTAATCTTACAATTAATTAACAAATCATCCCAAGATAAATTATTTTCTTTGATATCTTTTATTATTTGTTTTGTAATCAAAATATTATTATTTTTTACTCTTAATAGTGGTCTTGTAATTCTTCCACTATCATTACAAACTCTGATTTCCTGAAGTTTATAATCAAATATAATAGACGTATAGATATTAATAATACCTTTGTATTTCATTTCTTTCAATTCATTATATAATTTTTCAGGTGATAGAGTAATTCCAACCCATGAACCATTAATAAATACTTTTACTTTATCATACATAAAATTAGGAGTTACTTCTTTATTATCAATCTTCAAGATATTTGGAAGAATATAATCGTATAAAGAGTTACTATTTGAATGAATTGTAATATGCGACATATAACTTATATTTTTTACAATACCAATCGAAGCACCCTCTGGAGTTTCTGCTGGACATAGAAACCCCCAAGATGTATTATGTAACTTACGAGGAGGTACTAGTTTTCCACTTTTATCGGTTGGAGTTGAAACTCTACGAAGATGACTTAAACTAGCAATATAAGTCAAACGATTTAAAACCTGTGCAACACCTACTTTATTTGAGTTTGTATGCTTAATTCCAAAATCACCTGTAGATAAAGCACGTTTAAAACCATTCTCTATTGTATTTGACTTGATAATTTTATAAATATTTGTTAAATTTATAATATTAAGGTAATCTTCTTTAGAACGCCAACTACCATTCTTAATTTCTTTAACTACTTGTTTTTCCATATCTTTTACAAGTTTATTAAAATGATTTCTAAATAAATTATTTAACGATGTTCCTGTTAAATCAATGCGTTTATTAATATATGAATCTCTATCATCACATTTAATTAATTCAAAGCTAGCTTGTAACAATTTATTTGCCATGTATCCAAGGAAATAGATCTTTTGATTAAGAGTTTGACAATGAGGAAACAAATCATTTTGTAACACTTCCAATGCAAATTGTCTCTTTTTAATTGCTCCTGTTTCCTTATCCATATTTAATGGAGTATAACTGACATATCCTGTTATATATTTAATAGCATCTTCATATGTCATGTATTTGTTTGCTTCAATAATGGATGCCTGTAAATTTTCAAACATTTGTTTGTATTTTTCTAATGAGATATCAAGTAAGATATATTCACATATTTCTTTATCAGATAATATACCTAGTGCACGAAATACTATGAATAATGGAATTGGTTGTTTAACACGTGGAATTTGGATACAAAGTGGGAATCCAAAACCATTATTCTTAGAACTAATCATCATATTAATCTGCTTTGGAGAGATACATTTAAAATCAGGAACAGACTTTATTTCTGCTTTCCAAGTGTATTTTGTATCATTCTTTGAAATATTGAAACAATATACACGATTTTCAGCAGCACGTTCTTGACCTAAAACAGTCTTTTCGGAACCGTTTATTATAAAATATCCACCTGCGTCATACTTACATTCTCCAGTATGCTGATTATCAACATACTTATATTGATTTAATACGCAGATATTTGATTTAAGCATAATAGGTAATTTACCTATATGAATTTTTGGTAGTGTTTTATATAGAGTTTTAATATTATTTAAGTTTTCTCCGTCACGAACAATATACTTAATATTAATATCAATTGTCATTGCAGAAGCATATGTAAAGTTTCTTAGTCGTGATTCTTGAGGAAACATAAGTTTAATTGCACCATTATTTTCATGAATTTGAGGGCGATAAATATGAAAATTCTCAAATGTAATAAACATTTCAAGAGAATATGTTCCACTTTTTTCGTTATAATCTTCTTTAATGTGAACTGGATTAAACATTTCAATCGTTTTAATAATTTGGTAACCGACAAAATTATTATACGATTCTAACTGATGACGCACTAATCTATCTAGATGCTGATTTTTAAAATATGATTCAATAACTGTCCAAGGATCTTCAATATATTGATTATTTTCAATGTCAAAGTTACCATCAGAATCATAACCGTTAATAATTTGTGAACTCATTGTATTGCTTGTGTACGTTTTTGTGTATATATATATATTATTCATCATTGCAGTTATTTTGTATATCAATTTTTTTTTGTCTCATTTTACTATTTTTTATTGTTTTGTAATTTTATATAGAATATTTATTCAAATATTTATCATAATCTGGGGGTAAATATGTATTATTTTCTATTTTTAATTTTATCAAATTTACAATTTTCTCTATCGTATAAATCACTAGAGTTTTTCACTCTATTTTCAATTTTGTCTAAATTCGTATATGTAAATTGTCAATAGTAAAATGATACAAACTTTTGTAATGAATTATGACGTATTAAGGTAACAAAAATAGGATTAGAATATTGCCGAAACTTTCAATCACAAAAACTTTTACAAAAGTAGGGCTGGTTTTCGAAAATGGACATTTTTAAAATGTCCAAAATTGAAAACCTAAAATACTTTTTGAAAAAGACCCTCTTCTTCTATGATTGTGTCCATAATGCTCTAAAAATCATTTTTTTGTCATTTTTTTTGTGACGATAAATTTTTTGTATATTTTTACAAAATCTACTTAAGGATATTTTCTGTCCTCTATATAGAAGACAAAATGAATGACATTTTTTGCCCAAAAATCCCTCAAAAATATAGTTGTAGTTTTTGTGACTATAGTTCGTGTAGTAAAAAAGATTATAACAGACATTTATCAACTAGAAAACATTTACGAATGACAAC
>Ga0194123_10002025_pt1 | contig 27850 bp, 49 predicted proteins | sample TA2MahsurfametaG_5_FD_155479 | JGI IMG/M metagenome (GOLD analysis project Ga0194123, IMG submission 155479) | Freshwater microbial communities from Lake Tanganyika, Tanzania - TA2015023 Mahale A surface | ecosystem: Environmental > Aquatic > Freshwater > Lake | place: Tanzania: Lake Tanganyika... | reverse complement strand
ACACATTTGATGATCTAATGCTTTATGATAGATATAATTACTCATCTTTTTCTGGCTTTTTATTTACTTCATAAGATGGATAAAAATATTCATCTGAATCTCCGAATACCCATTTTGGATTTTGTTCGCAATGATAATAACGAGAACTTACTTTAAAATCTGGTACAGATAAACCTTTGGCTTTATTTGCACTAGATTCAAAGAAAAGCATACGATTATTTGGTTGAGCAAAGAATTGCCCATTATCTAACTTACCAATATTGTGTGATTTGTGTTCTGTAGGAACTTCTGATTCGGTGACATTTGGAATATTTGGATCTGCGTGAGCACTATCTACTGTAAATAGATATTCACCACCCATACGTGTGCCATCTCTTAATATAACTTCAACACGAGCATGCTGTAAATATTGTTTTTCAATTACTGTTATATGATAACTAAAACCATCCCATAGTTGTAAAAAATCTAAAGGAAGTTGTTTATTTAAATCAATATCAGTTTTCCACACATAGGCACTTATAGGAAGTTTGTCATAAAGTGCTCCATATTCTGGTAAATAACTCTCAATATAGAATGCTCTACGTGGAATAGATTTAAGAGTCACCCAAGTGCATGGAACATATTCTCCAAAACCTTTTTTAAAGTCATAGAGAAATTCTTTTTTAATCCAGCATTGTATATGTGGTAAATTTACAATAAAGTTCATAGTATTATTTAGTTGGCTCGCTCGGAGGGATTTGAACCCCCAACCTCCTGATTCGTAGTCAGACGATCTATCCAGTTGATCTACGAGCGAATAAAAAATATTTTGGGTATATGTTTAACTCGCTCGTTTGATTTCTACTAAACCATATTTTTCAAAAAACTCTGCAGTTCTTGCTACAGGATCTGATATCCCTTCACCAAAAGAATATTCCATTGGTTTTTTATGATGAAATTCGTGATTCCCTTCACCCCAATTTACAAAAGCACCAGCAACTGGATCTAATGATACAATTCTTTTTGGCTCCTTATCAAAATGACTTACAGCATTCGTCACACCCATTCCGTGTAAACCTGCAACTACAGCCAATGCTGCACCAATACAAACTTCTAAACCACCTAGTATTCCAAAATTTACTTTTATATATTCAGCTATTACATAGAGTGCAATCCAAAAAATAAAAAGAGTAGGAATTGCTCTATTGTGATAATAAACTGCTATTTTGTTTCTGAATAATCCTGCAGCCATTTTTAATTCTACATCTTCTTTTTTCCAATCCCATAAATGTAAATAAGATCTCCAAAATCCGATTCTCCATGGGCTATGCGGATCTTTATCTGTGTCTAGATAGGTGTGATGCATACGATGTAGTGCTGCCCAACCAAGTGGTGTTCCTATGCCTGCATAGATTGCAAACCAATTACATAAATGTTCAAATTTAGAATTTTTAATAATTATACTGCGATGAGATAATGCTCTATGAGTATAACCAGATACTGCAAACGCACCAAACCACCAAAATAGTATAAATGTGAAGAATGTAGCAAGAGTACCATATTTAAAAACACAAAGTGCTAATACGTGTACAAAAATATAGTATGATACACGAAAATACAAATTGTTCTTCGTTGACCATTCAAAAAAATTGAATGTTTTTACTTTCGATGTGAAATTACTTATACGATCTAACATATGTGTTATAATACATTCCTTTACGAATTAATTTTGACGATTTAGATTGTATTTCATATACCAAAGCACCAACTTTAATATGTTTCTTAATCGATCTTTGTATATGTCTCTTATCAATATCTGGTAATAGTGATGAAATTGTTTTAAAGAGTACATTCTTTTTAAGACCTTTTACTCTCTTTTTAGAATCTGCTTCATTTTCTTCGATTAATTTAAAGACTTGATTCATAATTGTAGCATCATAATTAGCAGTCATTTCTCTTTTAGTTTCTGATTTTCTAAAAGACTCTAAATCTATATTTGCTTTTTTACAAAGTTTAAAGAATTCATCCCCCATTGTATTATAAGAGTGTACCATAGATAAATCTCTCATATTATAGAAACAAGCATACATTTCATCCACTATATTAGGAGGAAATTTAGCTTTCTTTACTTTCTCTAAACAACCTGATATTTCATCAGGAGAAAGAGGTCTGAATCCATAAGGACTATTTAGATTTTTTCTTTCTTGTTCCATGTTTTACTTTTGACATATTACCATTGGAATCCTTATACAAAGTATAAGATCCTGTTTTGTCATAGTAATAACCATCTACTGTTTTTTTGTTTTTCATAAATCAATTGGATCTGGTTTTTGTCTCTGTATGATTCTTTTTAAATTTTCCATATCTTCTTCCATACGATCAATTACATCTTTTAAATCATTTATCTTAAAAGACTGTTCTGCGATAAGTTTTTCTTGTTGATCTATTCTCTTTTTATATTGTTCTAATGATATTATTTCAGCCATTAAGATCCATGCCAGTTCTCAGTGTCATCTACTTCTTTACACCATTTTTCTATTTCTGATTGTGATAACACATTCTTATTATTTTTATATTCTACGATGTATAATTCCTCGCCCCAAGCATTTTTACCAAACTCTTTAAAGAGTACTTTATTCAATTTATCCATCTGTTCTTTTCCAACCATTCTTTAAGATCTGTTTTTGGTGGTTTACCCTTTATTATAATCGTATTATGATAAGGATCTTCATTTTTCTTTTCATCTATTGTAATAAATGTAGTATCTTTCTTTTTATTATATTTTAATGAAGCAATAAACTTCATTATTTGACCCATGTATGAAATTTTAAATGAAATCTTACCTGAATCTTTGGCAAGAGCAAATCCATCTGCGTAGTAATGTGTCATACTGTCAAAATAATTAGGAAGTACTATTTGTTTTATTTTATTCATTGTTTCTCATCATTTATTTTTTTATCTGCCTTATGAATAATTTCATGCACTTGAGTAATATCTAGTTTTTCTATACTAGGTACATCTTTCATTAATTCATCCTGTGCCAATACTTTTTTCTTATGTTTTTTTGCTAGATCGGTAAAATATTGCATAGTTTCTTCATTATCACCAATCTCAAAATCTATAATATCTTTTCTAGGCATTTTAATTAAAACTTTGTTGATTGTTTTCATCAACAAACATTTCTAAATCTTCTTTCATATCATAGTAATTTGGATCGTTGAATATTTCATCAGCATTTGGTAAAGATTTAATTCTTGATGCAAATTCTGTACTTACAGTTGTGGGTCTCGCCATTACCTCAATCACATCATCTTCAGTATTATAAACATCTGAAATAACTCCATCTGTATAATCTTTCCAAACTTGATTAATTATTTTTAATAGAGTAATTCTATGTTTTGAAAACGCATAATCACCTATTCCGAATGTAGCATATCTTATATGTTCGCTCATAATCTAATCTCTATAATATTTGTCAGCATTTAGTCTTTTAAAATCATATTTAAAATCTTGGAAGTGTCTTTCAATTCTACTTAATGTTTGAACCAAACAGAAAAGAAGAAACACCAAGATACCTAGTAATATACAAGTAAGTAATTCAATAGACATGTTTACCTACCCTGACTTGCTGCTATTTCTAATTCTAAAGCAACTTCAGCTAATGCTTGTTCTCTCTCTTCTTTAGAAGAGCATGCATAGTCCCATCTTGAATCTTTGACATTCATTTTATCCCAAACTTGTTCTGCTAGTTTTTCACTATGTTTGGCAACGAATTCAAATCTTGCTAGATTTGCAGCATCGTCTTCTAGTTCAATTAACCAGTTTTTAACTTGTCCCATAATATAACTCCTATTTTTATTTGTTTATACCCCTATTTTAACATATTTTATGTATAAAGTATATAGTTATAGAAAAGAAAAAAGTGTTTAAAATCAATATCTTAATTTAAAGTTTAATCTTTTTTATCTGGTATATCAATAGTTCCTGTCAAATAATTGATTTCACGAGTATAATCTGGTGCTTTCGGATTTTCGTGTATATCCCAAGCTGTACCTCTCATATTAGGCATACAACGATCTGGAAGTTTTCCATTATCTTCTATCTGAATATCAATATTAACTTTTTGATTAAGAATGGTGACTGTATTATTAAAACGTGTAGTGAATGCTGGAAATTTATAATTAACAGATTCTTGTCTATTTTTATCGAGTATAACCAATACTGAATTTACACAATAACGTATATCTGGATCTTCAAATAAATCATCAACTTTGTCTGCTGATATTTTTAATTGAAACCCATTTAAAGAAATATGAAGGATTTGATCGAAAATTGTTGTGAATTTAGGACGAATGCCTATAATTTTATCACGAGACATAATAAAGCTTATTTCGGTTGCTTACCCTTTTTACTTATTCTTACTAATGTTTCTATTTTTTTAGTTCTATCTAATTTAGGATATGATATTTTGAAATTATCATTTTCCCAATAACCATTATTCCAAACTGTAAATTTGGTAATAATTAATTGTGCTGTCTCAGTTGAGCGATGCACTGTCACTAACTCTTCATCATCCCAAACTCTTATTTCTGCTGGGAATGATCGGTTAGTACTCTTTTCGATTATGTTGCCTAGATTAAGCATTTAAAAGTGTAGAAACACTCTCCTTGGTAATATTTGGATACAAGTTTGTTATTGACTGATTCTTCATTGCAAGAAGTATCTTTTGTTCTTTTTGATCCAAACGTTCTAACATTTGTATAAACAATTGTTCTCTTTTAATTGGTTTTAAATCTTTTCTTCTAAAGAGATAAAACGCTCTCGCTTCCAACCTTAAATTGGATGGAGCCATATCTGATGGTTCAACTGCAACCTTATATGGTGGCACTGTTTCTGGTAAATCCCATTTCATTTCTGTATCAAAGCTATTCTTGAGAATTAACTTTAAAGCTGTATCACTTTTGTAGTTTAAAGTAGCAGTTATATCATTATTTATTATATCTAGTACTTCATAAATGCGCAAAGACATTATTTTAAAACTCCTCTATTTCTTGTAGGAGAAGATTACATCGTTTTTCCATTAAATAGTTGTAAACCGACATCTTATCTCCTTTTGGTTTATTATTTGTATATTCAGCTAATATATTTTTTTGTATATCATCTGGAATATAATCAAAATTTACTAGTTTTTGATTTCTTAAATAGTTTTTCTTTATTTCATCATCCGTACAGGCATCGATACCTTTTTCTAAGAATGGATTTAATACTTTCTTTGTAATAGGTTTTTGTCTTGAATCAGGAATATCGAATATATTATCAGGAGAGAGTACATTAGGTACACCATCTCCAGAATCACCTCTTACTATATGTTCAATTACATATTGTTCTGCTTCTCGTACAGATACTTCATTTACTTTCTTTCTTAATAAAGGTGAATATTGTTCTACATTTCCATATTTTCTTAATTGTTTAAAATCTTTATCTGACGAAATAATAATATGTTTTGTGAGTGAATTATCTTTAATAAGAGTAGCAATAACATCATCAGCTTCTGCATGATTAATGTGTAGAACTTTATATGGAAAAAACTCTATTAAATCTTTTCTCACTTCAGCCATAGTTTCAAAGATTAATTTCCAATCTACTGTGTCCTCTTCTCTATTCTTTTTACGATGTGCTTTATATAATGGAAAATCATTTTTTCTCCAAACATCTTTTCCATCAGCACAAATAACTATTTCACCATATTCTTTTCCAAACTTCTTTTTATAAAATTTAATTGTAGAAAGAATTGCATGTCTTATAATGTTTATTGTAGTATCAAGTGGCATTCCTTTTTGAACATCTTGTTTAAAAGAAAGTATATTTGCAATTGCTACTTGTGAATAATCAATTAGTATCATATATCGTATAAATCAAGTAAATGTTTTGGTATATTTTCATTTTCTAAATTATTTGGTGTTAAATCCCATTGTTCATCATCACCATTAGAGTACATGCCAACATATCCATATTCATTTGGTAAAGAATCAAATAATGCTCCTTCAGTGCCATATGTTGCTTCGATACTAAATTGAAGCTTCTCAACTAGATAATCATAGAAAGGAACAGGTGGTATGTATCTTGTCAACATTTCAAAATAAATTGCATTTGGTGAAATACGTTTATAAGACTGAATCATGCCATTAATTTTATGACCAAAATTTTTGTTTATAAGTGTATATCTTCCACCTTTATTCTTTTCTGTCTCAAGAATAGTAGTAAAAAGAGGAACAAAAGATTTACCTTTTTTACTCTCTAATTCAAAATCTAACATATCAATTTTAGTTGGATTTGTATGTGATATGTTTACGTGATTTGCTACTATAATCATTGTACTCATAATCTAATTATACCATATAAATGTTTGTAAGTAAAGTTATTGTTTACTTAAAAAGTCCTTTAATCTAGCCCTTAATTCATTAAAATATAAATCATCAGCAATTAATGGTGCGATTATCTTTATACTTTGTGGATGTTGTGTAGTTGAAATCATACCACTTCTTAATAATCTTCCAATTGTACTATTTGAAAAGTTTCTTTTTAAATCAATTGCAAGGAATAAACCAGAGGCTCTATAACCAGTTGAATATCCAGCAGCAACCATATCTTTACCTAATTCATTTAAACGCATTGCTATTTTATCGCCCTTTGTAAAAAGTGAATCTCTCTTAATTATTTCAATTGTCTTTTTCATTGCTGCAATTCCAGCAGTATAAGGTTGCCACGTATGACCCCATTCCCATTCTTTAGATTTTAAATATGTTCCAATACGTTCATTACAAACTGCAAATCCTAAAGGTGCATATCCAGCAGTTGTTGCTTTACCACATGCAATTATATCTGGTTGTATATTAAATCCTGCTGTTGTATATCCGAAATATGATAATGATTTACCAAAACAAACAGCAACATCATCAGTAATAAAATTTATTTTAAACTCATTACATAGTTTTCTTATTTGAAGCCACCAATTAAGACTATATGGAAGTATATTATGCATCCATGGAACTGTTTCCATTATAATTGCACCTATGTTATTTGAATCGCTAAATTTTGTTAATCGTTTTTTTAATAATGCTAATGATTCTTCTTCTACTGATTCACGTTCATCTATATTTTTCCAAACAGGTGCTTTAACACCTCTAATACGATCTGACGGAAATTCTATATTAAGTGGATTTGCTAATGCTCTTGTAAAATATGTTGTACCATGATATGATGGAGTAAATGACACAATTAAGTTTCTTACTGGATCCATAAACTTCCAATATGTATCATTTATATTAATAGCACACTCAACAGCACTTGAACCTGAAATAGCCCAAGAGAGAGCATTCATCCCACTTTCAGAAAGTATAAATGAGACTAGTTCTGATGTATCCTTATCAGTTTCACCTGTGTTCCCTCTTAAAAAAGCAATTGTTTTTAACTTATCTGAAATAGCATTAATTACTTCTTGATTATTATAACCAAGCATATAAGCACTATTACCAGATTGTATGTCTAGATATTTTGTACCATCTGAGGTTTCAACCCAATAGTCATAAGTTTTTACTATTGTTTTTTCTATTTCACCATCAGATGAATTTCTTAATTCGTACATGGTTCTAATTCCAAAGTTATAATATGTGTTTTACTGTTGATTATAAAGTCAAGAGCATCAACTACATTTGCTGTACTCAACTTATTACCATCATACATTTTAGATAAATTAGTATTAACCCAAGTCGGACGTATTATAGTGACTCTAATTGTTTTTGAACTTTTTTGAATAAACTTAACTTCTTTATCTAGCCATTTCTTTTCTAGCCAATACTTTTCCATACCAGCCATGACCTCTGAATTTGTTTTCCAATATTTACTCGCCATAGAACCAAGAACAATTATATGTTTATTTAATGTATGATATTTTAAATAAATTTCTCTTAAACATAAGTGCTGTTCTCCTGTGTGAGCATTCAATACAATAATTGATGCATCTTTACAGTCTTCTAAAAATTTTGAATATACTTCGACTTCGTGTAGATTTAAATTGACTTGTGTATCATAACCAATGATTGAATAGTTTTTTGAAGAAAAATAGCTATGTATAGCTTTTCCTATTCCTTCACAGTGACCTGTTATAACAACTTTATTCATAATAAAAATATAATTTAATTATTCCTTACTTGTTAATATTGTTTAAGGACCTAAGAATATATAAAATCCGCCAAAGGAAGTTTCTTTTTTAGAAAGATGAAAACTCCAATTCATTAAATCTTTAAATTCTTTTTCACCACCTTTTGCAAAAGCTAATTCTAGGTAAGGGTACATAAACGAAACTATACGACAAAAACGACCTTTTTGAAAGTTAGGAGCTATTTTATATTTACTTACAAGATCTTTGTAATTACGTATGCCATACTTTTCTTCAGCTATTTTTATTGCAGGGTGTCTTTCATAAATTTTTTTCATTTCTTCCAAAGCCAAAGGTTCTTCTTTTTTTAAATCAGGAGTCCCACCTTTTCTTAAAACATAATTATAACGTTTTAGTATTTCTTCAGGTATTTTTTTAGCATCCATACCACCAACTTGCGAACCTGCTCCTCTAAAACGACCCTCTAAATAAACACCATAATCATTTGTTGAAGCTTTAAACCCCATACGAACTCCAAACCCACTCTTTGAATAGATAATAGCATTTTTAAATGTATCTACTGTGAAATCACATTCAAAAAAGTTAAAATCTAAATCAATCTCTTTCTTTTTTGTTTTCGATAAATTAATGTAATCAATTTGACCTTTTTGGTTTGGATTAATTTGTTTTAATGATATTCCTACAAGATTTTGTTTGTTATAATCTTCAATTAACATTTTATTAATTTCATTTATATCATCACTTTTTTCGTATTTGTCCATCTTAAAACCATTTTTTATTAACCACATATCTCCAGGATTCCAGTTATCTTTTCTTAAACCTGTCAACTTTGTGACTTTATTATACATGCCTCTAGTTAAATTATCCATTTGTCTCTCATAATGATATTTACCTTTAAATCTTCCTTTTTCTTTAGACAACCAAAGACTTAATTGTTTATGTGCACCATCTACAAATTCTTTTTTATTATATTCTCTTAAATTTGCAGGTAATAGTTTATCTACAAACTCAAAATCTATTTTTTTATCAAATTTTAAAAATTGTTCAAATACGTGTATTGAAATTAATTCTTTGAGTTCTGTTAATTTAGTAGTAGCAGACTTTGAACCTTTAGCTGAATAATGATTGAAAATACCATTGATACCACTTTCAGAACCTTCTAAAATAATTTTTTTATTGTTTTTATCAAACAACAATATACTTTTATTTCCTTCTGCTACTTTAAAAAATTTGCTAGGGTTAGGTGTTTTCTTTAAAGTAATTTTAAAAATAGATTTTCCTGGTTCATAACCCATTTGTCTAAATTTAGCAACCATTGAACTAGGCAATTTATCTTTATCTTTTAAAATTAATTGATGTCCTTCTCCGTATTTTTTTGAATTATTAACTATTGTTGCCATATCTCTCTTTTCTTTAAGAAGTTGATTTGCAAATTTCTATTGTAATAAGTTTATTATCACCACCCATTACTTTCTTTTTAAGTGGTTTCTTATGGGTTGCATGTCCGCAATTACCACAACACTTCTTCTCTTTCTTTTTAGATTCTACCTTGCCCACGATATTTCTTATAGCTTCTTCGTTTATGTTTATTCATCATACATTTACTATGTAAGCCATCTCCGATTGATGTTTTCTTTTTTACTGATGTTTCTTTTTTAATTGTTCCACCATAACTACTTAACTTCTTAGCCATAATTATCTCACTTTATTTTGTTTATTGTATTTTGATTATTGTACTTGAACTCTTTTCTTTTTTGATTTAAAGTTTCTTCAAGATATTTAATAAAATCTTCAGGAGAATTATACTTTTTCTTTTTTGCTGTTGATTCTTTTTTATACATACTAATCTTTTATTGGCATAATAGGTTTTGGTGGCATTGCTGATGCCATCGTTGATGGAACTGTTGTATGTCCATTTATTTTTTCTTGTGTTCTCCCATATGCAGTCACACCAAGTATAGCACCCATAGAAATATGAAATAGTCCACCACCTTGTAGTGTTAAAGGAGTCCATCCTGTAATCACAATTGTTTTAAGAAATGATACTTGTGCCATATTCCATAAGATTGGAAATACAACAAAGTCACAAAAACAAATAAGTATATACAACCAAGCCATCATTGGTCGCCACATTCCTCTTAAAGTCTTTTCATCCATTTTTTATTTATCCTCAAATTTTACTGGTCTTGAATCAGTTGGTTTTTCAACTGTTTCATATATATCAGTTTTATCCAACTCATAAAATGCTGTTGGTTTAATTTCCTTACTAGTATTTATATCTGCTTTTGGCTCTTCAACTAAAGCATTTCTTTGTGCTTTTTTCTTTTCTGTATATTTTGTACTCATTACTTGTAGCTTTTTACGAAGTGCTGTTGTAATATCTTGTAATACATTTACTGCTGGTGCTACTGGTGGAACTGGATTCGTTGTCACTGGTGACTGTGGTAAACGACTCGCAAAAACTATTTCTCTGTTCCAAGCAACTAACATCATTACAGCTAATGGATCAAATACAAATACAATTGTAATAATTACAAATCTTACTGCTTTTTCTAATATAGTTTCATCTATCTTATCACCATAAATTAATGCAGCGATATATTTAATTGGTCCGACTTCTGCTTCAATTTTTCTTAATTGACTAGCAATGGGTGCTCTTTGATTTGTTAATGCGTTAATTTGATTTTGAGCTCTTTCAATTTCACCAACTAATCTATTTCTTTGTCCCTCTTGTTGTCTTCGTAAAGTTGTAGCTTTATCTATACCTTTTTCATCAGTAGTTCTTCCAATTGATTGCTCTACTAAATCATCTAATTGTTTAATTGCTTTTTGATTTCTGTCAATTATGCTTCGTTGATATTTAATTTTATCGTCAAGTATATAAACTTGTGAAGCAACTTCACCAGTAGGAACTGCTTGATCTAAATGGGCTTTGCTTAAAAACCCAAATATTCCCATACTTGTTAATAACATTAAAACAATTAATGAAATACTGAAATAATATCTCATTAATTTAGTTATATCATTCCATCGCCTGTATAACCAAGATGCAATTACAAGTTTTGCACTTTCGAGTGCTACACCCATAATAGCAATTGGTATTACTGCTGTTGCGAAAATAGCAATTAATCCTGTCACAGCATAGAATGCTGCGATACCTGATAAGAACAAAGCATTAAATAAAAGTAATGTTCTTAACGAAAAATATTTTAACATTTATTCTCCTATATTTTTTCTTGTAAATTTCATCATAATGTTTTCATTATAATATTCATTACGACCATCTAGAAGTTTTGCGTTTAAAACATCTCTTTCAAATAATATTTTAGCTTCCCAGTAATTCACTTCTCCTCTTGTTTTACACAATCTTATTATTTTACGTGTAAAATTATTCTTACCTAGCTTTTCTATATCTAATAATAGGTTAGAAGAAGATCCCCAATATTCCTTCCAGTCACTTTCGACTCTTGAACGTCTTTTATTTACTCGTCCTTTAAGTGGTTGTTTTGTTTTTGCTGATGTGAAATATTTTCGACCTATATATTTTTGTGAAGTAGTATTATTTGTAATTTCATAGATAAACCCATAATACTTTTTTGAATCTGTAAATACTTTTTCTTCGTATAACCAATCTGTCATACGTTTATTTATTCGTCTTCTAATTCCTCATTTTCTACTTCTCCGTCAAAATCATTCTCTTGAATGTCATGAGCACAGAATGGACAATATGCTACATCCTCTTCTGTTATAGTATCATCTTGTGTGACAAAATTTATTTTTCCTTCCATTTCACAAGAAGAACAGTTAAATTTTACTGTTTTGGTCTTAGACATTTACTTTGTATTTCCCCAAACATCACCCCAATTACCTTTCACAGCACCTTTTGCATAATCTGTAATACGATTTTCAAAGAAGTTTCCATGAATTGGAGCATTCATCATTTCCTCTACCCAAGGAAGTGGATTAGTTTTTCTTTTGTTAATACCTTTTAAGCCCATAGAGATAAGTCGTCTATCGCATATATATCGAATATACTCTTTGACTTCTTCTTTCTTTAAATTCTGCATATCGCCCATAGAGAAAGCAAGATCAATAAAGTTATCTTCTAACTCTACCATCTTTTCAGCAATGTCATATATTTTCTTTTTAAGAGAATCATTCCATATTTCGTTATTCTCTTCGATGTAAGTTCTAAACACTCTTATCATTGCTTCACAATGTTGTGTTTCATCTACCATTGACCAAGTGACAATCTGACCCATACCTTTCATAAGTCCATGTCTTGGAAAGTTTAATAACATTATAAAAGATGAGAATAACTGCATACCCTCTGTAAATGCTGAGAATGCTGCTATGCTTGTAGCAATACTAGTTTTATTTGTAGTCTTAGATGCTAAATCTACAAAGTAATTATGTTTTGCTGCCATTTCTTTATAATTATTAAATTCATTATAAGTTGTTTCTGGTAAACCTAATGTTTCAATTAAATGAGAATATGCTGCTATATGTAATGCTTCACGTGCTGCGAATCCACACATCATCATTCTTACTTCAGGTTGTGGGAAGTATGGAAGATAATTCATAACATAACCACCTGCTACATCTATATCTCCTTGTGTAAAAAATCTGAAGATGTTAGTTAAGAAATGTTTTTGTGGTGGTGTTAATTTATTTTTCCAATCTTTTACGTCTTCTGACATTGGTACTTCAGTATGCAACCAATGTGATTGTTCGTGTTTAAGCCATGCTTCATAAGCCCATGGATAATTAAATGGTTTAAAATAGTTTCTTTCTTTTGTTAAAGAAAGTTCTTGTTGTTTTGGCACGTTCATGTTCCTCTGTGTGTTAAGTTAAAAAAATAATTGTATTTTGCGGTCACTTGTTATATATAAGTGTCCTTGTAAAGTAATTCGTTTCTCAAAGTTATTTAATTCGTGTCTTCCTATTCTATGTTTTTCTAAACCATTCCAAAAATGAAGAGTACCATATTCATAAGGAATTTTAGATTCTCTACCTGAAGGCATTAACCATTCTAGATGTGCACCTTGTTGTGGCATCATTATAGGTGATAGAAAAGAATATAATTTTTTAGGATTAATATCTTTATTCCAAAGTGCTAATGTTGTATCAGTATGCCAACCAAATGGTTGTGCTGTTTGTTTTCCCTCAAATATATGAAATCCAGGAATTGGTAATTCAGGATAAAATTCAATACCACCCATCTCATCAAACCATTTAGGAAGTTCTTGAAATAGCTTCTTATATATTAATTCGTGGAATTCTCTTAGAAGTATTCCCTGCACTTCTTTATTTAATTCAGATAAATCATTTGGTTTTAGTGGATATATACTATCACCAAGTAAATATTGATTTTTACTATATTCTGATTTTAAATCTATACTAGTTTTATAAACATTATAATTATGTAATTTTTTCCAATATGGTTTTAATTCTAAAACTTTACGTGCTATTTGGTTTCGTTCACCCTCTGAAAAGAAATTAGGTATTTCATCAAATGCAAATAGTCGAGGCATATTACCAATATATATAAGTTCCGTTTTTAGAAATTACATAATGTCCTTGTAATGTAATTCTTGATTCACCATCATTCATTCCAAATCGTTTCATGCGATGATAATGGTCACCTTTCCAATAATAAAATTTATTTGGTTCATATAATTTTATTTTAGTTTGTACTTCATTTATTTCATCAAAATTATCAGTATCTTTATATTCCAAACCTGCAGGATCACTAATCGGTGATTCAATTAAACTTAAAAAAGAATAACACTCTTCTGGTTTAAAGTTTGTATCATAACGACAAATTGTAGTATCTATGTGCCACTCAAAAGGGTGTGGTGTTTGTTTCCCTCTAAAGATATGAAATCCTGGACGTGGATAATCATCCAAATAAGAAGTAGGCAATCCTGTAATCTTATTTAATGTTTTTAGTATAAGAGAATATAAATCTGAAAATCTGTAATTTAATATTTCAGTCATTTCTAAATTTCTTTGGTTCAGTCTTTCTAATACATAAGTTGCATCGCCAAGAAAATATTGATTCTCCGCAGACTTATATAGATCTGGATTTTGTGATGCAAGTAGTTTTTGAGACTTTGCTAAAGGAAAATCTTTTATATGTTTCCAATTATGTCTTTGTCCTTCTACACGACTTTTTATATTAAGTCGTTGTTCGTCACTCAACCAATTATCTACTTCTGCAAAAATAAACATTCTTTATAATAACAGTGATATTAATGTAGTTATTAATTTCTCTGTTGCTGCTTTAAATTTTATTACATTCGCATTCTCTTGTATTAATTCTATACGAGAGATATCAGTTATTAAATCTGAATACTCTGCTAATGTAAGCTGTCCTGAATCATATTGTTGTTGATATCTTAAAACCTTTTCTGCTCTTTCTCTTATCCAAGCATCTTCACAAAGTGTTAATTCTTGTATCTCTTTTAATATTGTTTCAATAGTCATTATTTGTTCCTTGATGCAAGTGCATCAGCAATAATATCAACTTGCTTTGTTAAATTTATAACCTTCTCTATGCAATAAAGTTCTTTTAATTTACCTGAACGAGATTGCTCATAAAGCCCTTTCATTGAATCAGAAAATGGTCTTACCATAGATAAAACATCTTCACTACCCTTTGCTGATGAATAGTAATAAAGCTTTTCTTTTCCCTCCCAAATTTTATTGATAGATTCGGCAGATTTATCTCCTTTACACTGTACTTGTCTTACATCATATCTTAAATTAGAAATCATTAACATTTCATTATCATCATATCTTGATGGTAATAGATTTTTAAATACTGCAATTCCACAACCAGTTAATGCTAACAATAATACTGATATAATAAGGATTCTTATCCCTCGCACGCTAGACATGTATCCTCTTTTGTTAAATCTTTCATTTTAATTTCGTCTATTATTCTTCGTTCTATTTTTTTAGCCACTTTATCAGCTTTACCAATCTTTTCACTACGACAATAATAAAGTGTTTTCAATCCTTTTTTCCAAGCCATAAAATGAACAGCATGTAAATATTTTACATCAGTATCTGGTCTAAAGAATAAATTAACAGATTGTGCTTGATCTATAAACTCTTGACGTATTGCTGCATGTTCTATTAACCATCTTTGATCTATTTCCATAGCTGTTTTAAATATTTCTTTTTCATTTGCTTTTAAAAAATCTAAATGTTGTACAGATCCGTCATTCATTATAATACTTGACCAAATTTCATCATAATTTAATTTTGAATTATCTTTCACATACTTCTTAATTAGTTTATCCAGATACTTATTTTTATTTATAGACGCACCAGATAGTGTATCTTGTCTATAAACATTTGCTCTAAAAGGTTCAATACTTGGTGATGTATTTCCCATAATGATAGAGGATGAAGCATTAGGTGCAATAGCCATAACGTGAGAGAATCTCTGTCCTGTACCAATCGCATCTGGTGCTTCACCTCTTTCTTTGCCAAGTTTCTTATTTGCTTTATCTAACTCATTACGAATATGCATAAACATTCTTGTATTTGAACTTACAGCTAATGCTGATTCCCAAGGAATATTTTTGCTTTGTAGATATGCATGAAACCCGAGTGCACCAACTCCGATGCTTCTTTCTCTTTCAGCAGAATATTTTGCTCTTGATATTGCGATCGGAGCAGAAGATATAAAATATGTAAGAACATTATCTAACATCTCAGCAACATCTGAAAGAAATAAATCATTCTTTTTCCACTCATCATAATACTCTAAATTAACAGAAGAAAGGCAACACACTGCTGTTCTTTCTATGTTTGTTGGAAGTACTATTTCAGAACAAAGATTAGATTGATTTATTTTAAGATTTTTATTCTTAAGAAATACTGGTAAATTTTCATTTGATGTATCAATAAAATGTAAGTATGGTTCTCCTGTCATCATACGCATTTCGAGTATGCGTTGCCATAACTCGCGAGCACTTATGTAAGTTTTAATTTCTTTGGTGTGTGGATCTTTTAAAGCCCACTTATCATCTGCATTTTCATCTAGCATACACTTCTCAATAATTTCCATGAAGTCGTTTGTTATATTAATTCCATGATGCATATTTAAACAACGAACATTTTGATCTCCTGTTGGCTTTCTCATTTCTAAAAATTCAATTACATCAGGATGAGAAATATCAAGATATGCTGCATAAGATCCTCTTCTAGTTCTTCCTTGTCTATATGCTAATGTTGATGCGTCATATATTTTTAAATGTGGCATTACGCCAGTTGATTTATCATCAGCCGATCTTATACCAAATCCTATACCAACTCCACCACCAACCATAGATAACCAGTTAGTCTCTGAAAGATTTTTAACTAATCCTTCAGCTGTATCTTCTATATAATTTAAAAAACAAGAAATAGGAAGACCTCTTTTACTTCTTCCAAATGAAAGTATTGGTGTTGAATATGATAACCAATGCTTTGATGAATAATCATATAGTCTTTGTGCGTGTTCTTTATTTGATGAGAATGTTTTTGAAACAAAAGCAAGTCTTTGCTGTGGTGATGTTTCATCATCTTTCATATAAGACTCTTTCATTCTCAATATACCTGCTGCGTCAAAAAGAAAATCTCTATTGTAATCGACTTTTACATCGAACACAATTTCATTTGTTGGTGGTGGTAATTTACTAGACATAGATTTATTATCTGTAGTATTGGATAACGAAACTGAATCTGTAAGTTGGTGCTGTGATACTTGGTGAACTGATGCAGTGTGGGATTGTGCCATCGAATAATATTACTCTTCCTGGAATATAAAAGGAACAGTACTCCATTTTTGTTATAGTTTGGTTTGTGAACATTGTATAACCACCCCAATCTATATTCCAACTCATATTAGGATAATACAATATAGTACGCACATCATTAGATCCTGCTGCATCGCAGTGAAATCTATTTTTATCATGTAGTGTACTTAAATTTACTCTAGCTTGTATAATTTCATAGCCATCAAGTAAATCAGTTATATATTTAATATTTGCAAGTTTTAGAAAATTTGATTCTTGTAATTGATTTGATGCAAGAAGATTGCAATATAGATTAAAATCTCCTTTATATTCTAGTCTTGGAGTATCACTACCATCGGTAGTAAAATTTCTTGTCGTACAAAAGTGATAAAGTCTTTCACGATCTGCTGCAGTAAACAGATTATCAAAAATTTGAATTGAACGATTTTCAATTTGTATATGCTGATAGTTATTTTCTTTGTTCCACATGATTAGTCTTCTTTTATATTTGCTTCAATTTTTAACATTATATAATAAAGAATGTCAAACCATAGTACATTGAAGAATTGTTGAAGCATTGTAAACTCCATTTTCATTAAGTATTTTGGTACAACAAAAATAACTATAAACAAACAAAATATAAAATGAGCTATTCTTCTTCTCGGAACTTTATAGCTGATATAACTTTTAAAAGAATTTAATTCACTCATTTTAATTTAGTAGGCTCTTCATCTTTCTCTAATACTTTTTTCTTAACAAAGTCAACTTTAATACTATTGTCAGGTGCTTTTGCTTGAGCTTCTATTTTAGCCATCTCTGCTTCAAGTGCATTCTTTTTAGAATTAACTAATTCAACTGTATCATAACGTAGATTATCGATGTACTGCCTCGCAACTTCCTCTCCCAATTCTAGAAGGAGTAAATCTTTCCCTGCAACTAACATTGCTGCAGCACAGTTAATAGCTTGTTTTGGATTTTTAATATTCGCTAAAGATCTCCATAATGGTTGAAGTAATGTATTTTGTTCTTCCATTATTCTCCTATGCATTTCATGGATTTTCGTTAGATCTGATATCTTATCATTATCATCACTCATATTATCCTTATAGTTTACAACGTATCCAATTTTTAAAAGCAAACTCTGCTTCTAATCCACGATACGTATTTGTTTCAATCAATCGAATTAAATCAATTGATGGTTGTTTTAAAACAATTTCATTTATATCTTTTCCCTTAATCAATGGTGGGAATAAACAAACAGCATAACCAAGAGAAATACATTTTGAAATTGCTTTACAAACTTCTACATTTCTTGGCTCATTATCTATAATAACTGTAATCTTATCTTTTAATTTTATTAATGTTTTTGTATCAAAAGAAGTTCCTGCTACAGCTACAGCATTTGGTAAGAATAAACTATCTATTGGTCCTTCGACTGCATATATAGTTTCTTTTTCATTCAATCTATCTAAACCAAATATTTTTTCGTTCTTTTCGTCTGTCTTAATTGTATAATACTTTGGTGTTTCTTTTCCAAAAGATCTTCCTTGTATTGCAATTAGTTTTTTATTCTTATCATAAAATGGAATAATTAATCTCGGATGATCTTTCTCAGTCGATGCAAACTTCGCTGCAATATTTCTATTAACCCATTCTTTAAATGAAGACACCCAATATAAAGATGTAATGTGCTGAATTGGTATCTTGCGTTTGTCAAGATATTTTCTAATGGGATGATTATTCGGTAAGTTGATACAGCAATCTTTATCTGTAAGGATATTAGTTTTTTCGGTAGGGACTGTCTTAAATTTTTCAAAGAAGTCAGGTGTTGGTGTATTTTTGATTTTAGTGTTTGAACTATATTTTTCAATACTGTACTCATTTTCTAATTTCGCATCTATTTGTTTTAAGAAATTACCAAAGCTTGTACTTATTCCACAATTATGACATTTATAGTTTAATGCATTTTGAATCTTATATATAAACCCTCTTGCTTTTAATTTGTTCCTTTGTGAGTCTTTACAAATTGGACAACTAAAATTCCAAAGATAAGTATTCTTCTTTTTAAAGTTTCTTAACTTTGTTGATATGAGGTCAACATATTTAATATCAATATACAACATTATAAAGTCTATTATACTATAAAAAAGCTTGTAAGTAAAGTGTTTTTAGTTAAAAATTTTCACTAATATTTGTGCTATTGATTGATATTCCATACCCATAGCAATTGCAAGAATAGCACCTGCTGCATACCATTTCCATTTTTCAATGTTTTGTATTCTATTTGATAATCCTTCAACATTAGTGCTATCAGCATTTTGCAACTTTTCAACAACACCTTTAATGTCTTTATGAATATCTAAAATACGAAGATTAATATCTTGAATATCTGCATTTAGAATTTCATCTCTTTTTAATGAATTCTCAATTCTTATTTCATGTTGAGACACCAATTTGCTTACTTCAACTGATGCATCTGCTAATTTATCAACATTTCTATCAAGTTTATTTAATAAGATTTTTAATGTTCTAACATCTGATTGTAATTCATTAAAACGTGTTCTTATTTTTGAACCATTTCCATTTTCGTTATCTGACATTCTTTTTTAACTTTTCTGCTTCTCTTACCCAGTTTTGTAAAGCGATTAATTTTTCTCTTGTCACTAGACAATCATTATAGTTATCAAATGTTGTTTCTAATAATTCTGATAATTCTAATTTATCGGTTTTAGTTTCTTTGGACTTTCCATCAGTACTTCTGGTGGCATTGGGTATCTCCCAGTATCCTGCTGCTTCATTGTGGAGCACGCGAACATCGTCAGGAATAACACACTGCTTATCAGCAGACTTTGGAACAATTTTTGATACTTTTTCATGTATATTCTCACCTCTCTCTTGTAGTTTTTTTACTATTTTTTCAAAGTTTTTATCAGTTGCTTCTGATAAATCTTTTAATTGTTTTTCAAGTACTTTAATCTTTTCTTTACTTGCTTTTAATTCTGTTTTAGATTTCATTGTATCATAATTCACTCCTTCTAAAAATACTCCGATTAAGAGTATCAATAAGAAAAGAATTCTATAAAACGTTTTCATTGGTAATGGAAGAAGAGGAATAGATGTAATTATAAACCCTACTAATCCTGTAAGAACAATTCCATGTAATATAAAATCTGGTATAATAGATATTATAAAAGATAAACTGAAAATGTCTGGCACAAATGTCTTAATTATATAATCCATATTAATTTAATTCTGCTGATACTATATTCGCTATTTGTTCTGGTTTTTGTGTTTCTTTACTTCTTTGAATTGAACTCCAATTTCCACCACCATATCGATTAAAACGAATTGCTTTCATTTTATCACCATTTTTTAAAACTATAATTCCTTTTGGATTTTTACGAGCAAAATTATAAATCAAAGCTTCTCCTTCATCTTCTAAATTTAAATAGTCAGACCAACGAGTCCATTTAGTTTTACCATTTTTAAACTTATCATATATTGAATCTTTAACATTAAACATTTGATATTTTCTTGCAGCTCTTTTTGATACAACTGGAGCATCTGTACTTACACCAGCACCTGTCACATTTGCAATATCTTCCTCAAAATTTACTTCTTCATTTTTTTTCATTGAGTTTATAAATCTACGATAAACAGCTGCAGCTGATGCTTTACCCATCGCTTTTGCTCTTTGTTCCATAGCTACTGCAGCTTGTATTTTGTGTGCGTGTGAACGATCACTATTTTTAATTTTTTTAACACTCTCTTCAGCATCTGCTTCAGTTGCAAATTTAAGACCATGAATAGTACCTTTTGGATTTTCATCTGTATAAAGATCGGAGTGTTTTTTAGATCCAGCTGGTTGACCCTCTTTTCTAGGTATTCTAGGTTCTTCATCTAATACGATGTCTCTTAAAAATTCAACTGCTTCTATTTCTTCAGTATTCATTGATACTTTTGATTTTAATAATTCATTATATCGACTCTCTACCAAATAGAGTGAAGACTTTTTTGGATAAAATTCTTTGATTAAATATAGTGCAGCGACGAAAGATTTGAGACGATTGTCTCCTCCAGGAAGTTTTGCTAATAATCTTTTTAAAGTAAAAACTAATCTATGCAAATATGAAAATGATTCACGCTCTGCTGTAGTTTTTAAATCTTTAGATTTTTTAAGATAATTGCCTTTGTCATCTATAATACCTAGTTTATAGGCATTTGATTTTACAAAGGGTGTCACTAATAGATAAAGAATTCTTAACGCAATTAAATTATCTACAACTGTATTAGCCATTAAATTTCTCTCAGTTTATTTTGTGTTTGTTCATCAATGGGCAAACTAGTTATACGAACATTTGTAAATGGAACAAATTCTGGCATTCTTCCAAGATAAGCAAGAAAAGGAATTAATATATCCCAATTTTCTTGCTCTATCTTAAAGAACAACATACTTGTTGCGTAAATACCCCAAAGATTATAAATTATGATTATGTGATTTAGAATAAGTCTTTCTTTCAAATCAATTATATTCTTAGAAAGTTTATATCTACGAAGTAATTTTGATAGATGAATAAATCTCTTTAAGTCATCTTCAAATTCAACCACACTCCCAATATTGGGATTATCATAATGTTTTAGAGCAAAGGCAAGGAAATTATTTTCCGTTATCTTGTTTTGCTCGCTCATCATTAGTTTCTATTTCTTTTGATCCATGTTTAACAACATCTTGCAATGCTTGAATCGCACCTGATATTACATCTATTTCTTTTATAGTTGTAGCAGTTGTGTTTCTTAATTGAGTCAAGAATGCTTGTTTCTCATTTATCAACTTTACATATTCTTCAATTTTAGCACTTATATCATATGACATAATTTAATCCTTATATTATTATACTATTGTCATTAATCTAGCTGATTGAATAATCCAACCAGAAGATAAACATAACAATGTTATACTTGCACCCACAGTGTTTGAATTGATTGTTGTAAACCCAACTCTGTTAGCCACGTTTATACTCACCGAACCTGCTCCACCAACTACATTAATAATTTTAACTTGTCCTGTACTTCCAAGAGCAAGTGCTAATGTATCACCACCTGATGATAGTGAAAAATTTGTAATTGCTGTAGTTAAATCACCAGTAGCATTACCTGTAGCAGATTGTGCTGTTTGTGAAAAACGTAAGAATCCATTTGATATTGTTAAATTGCCTGCAACATCTAATTTTTCAGCTGGTGTAGAAGTACCTATACCAACTTTATCAACAGATGCGTCAGTGAATAATAAATTATTATCATTGTCACCCGAAATACGAGTGTCTTGATCTGCACCATTCGAATTTACGATTATTGGTGAATTAAGATTTGATAAAAAGTTTGTGACAGTTATTTTCTTATTCGAGCCACCCTGTACGAGTGTGAATAAATCTGCACCAGCAGCACTGGTCGCAGCAGTTAAATCTGATATTTTTTGATCAGCCATTGTTTTCTCCTATTATATTCTATAGAGGGGGTAGCTATTTTTATCTAACTACCCCAACTCTAGGATTGTTTTAATTATTTATTATGAGTCAGCAAGCACTGCATCATCAGCAGCATCACCTGAAATAGATGACATTGCAACAAGCACTTCTGATTTATGTCTGGTTGTATTTTGAGCATCAGTATAGGTTGTATATTTAACCCATCCTGGAGTATTTAAACCCTTTGCTCTGTTGCTAGCAATAGTTGCTTCAGTTGCGTCAACACCATAAACTTTTGCGAGATCAGCATCTGCTAAATGTGATGGCTGTTCGTTTGCAGTTATAGTAAGACCTGCAGCTGTTGCACCAGCATAATTCTTATGTAAGGTTGCAGCTGTGTTAGATGCGATAGCTATGACTCTATATTCTACAGTAGCTATTACTACAGTGTTTCCTGATTTCAATTCAGTAGTGAAAGCAGTTCCTGTACCAGTAAGTGCTGCTGATCCGTTAGTCACAGCGACAGTTCCTGTTATAGCTTTTGTATCTTTGTTTCCAAATAGTGCCATTGTTATCTCCTTTTATTATTGATCGATCTATAATATAGTATAATGTAAGTAGTCAAATCTTAAATTTCTTTTTTATCTCTTTTTAAATGACCAAGAACTTTTCCTTCATTGGATCCTTTTTTAATTTTATATCCTGAAGTGCCATTTGCGTTTATTTCTACTTCTTTTCTTGATTCGAATAAAACTTTATCTTTTTTCTCTTTTGCTTTTGCGTCAGAGAATCCAGCCATTAGTTTTTCAAAACGATTAAACTCTTTTGTCATATAATTTCTCCTGCGTCATCTTTTTTAATATAATCTAAAAAGCTTTCACTAACTGTTTCTTGTTCTTTAGTTTTTTCGCTTTTTAAATAATCTCTACACGTTGCTATATAATCTTCAGCTTTTGTTATTTTGCTTTGTACCCATTCAGGAAGATTATCGTCATCTTTTAACATTTCTTTAATTTCTTTAGAATTGTTCATCAAAGATATTAATTGACTTTTAGCCATAGATCCTTCAGAGTCATACTCTCCTGAATCTTTATCTTCCTTTTTCATCTGTTTATTTTTTAAATAATCAGAAATAGGTTTTGACATTTTTTTCATTATAGCACGTTTGAATGGAGTGCGACCTCTTTCTTCAAGTTTATCCATTTATTTTCCTTAATTAGTCAACTCTAAAATCTAATTTTTTATTGAGTGCATCAACTGCTCCATCAATTAATCTATTTTTAGGTTGTTCAACTTTTACTGGTTGAGCTTCTACTTTTGTTTCAACTTTAGGTGCTTCAACAACTTGTTTAACTTCAACTTTAGGTGTTTCAACCTTTACAGTTGGAGCAGGTGTTGTTTCAACTTTTACACTCACTGTTTCAGCTTGTTTCGCTTGAACATTTTCTTTTATTTCACTCATTTTATATCCTTTATATATGTTATATGTGCCTTCAAATTCTATTTAGTCGTCCTCTTTAGCCCTTTACCTTTGCTCCTGCACGCCATTGATAACAGCTCCAATATCTTGCTTTCCATTTTGGTCCTGGATTATCACAATTATGTCTTGCTCTAAAACTCTTACGTCTAGCAGGATCATCTCTTTTAATTGACATATTTGGATCACCAAACCTTACAATTACAACATTGCCAGATTCATTCTTTGTATATACAGCAAACTTCTTTGGTCCTGATGGTGTTCTAAAAGGAGAATTTAAAGTGACACTACGTCCTTGATATTCTGCTTCTTCTAAAACTTCTGGTTCGTATGATCTTGTCTCACAAACTAAATCTATAATATCTTCTTTAAATGATTCAAATTTCTTTTTCATATTATTTGCTCAATCTTGTTTTTTCTATTTTACGAACAACAGGAACTAGTTTCATAGCAAAATTATCTATATAAGACTTAGGAAATGCTGCTATTCTTTTCTCTGCTCGTTCTCTTTCTCCTACAGACATATCAGTAGATCTCTTCTTAAAGAGTAATTGTTTCAATTTATTAATTGCTAATCTTCTTGCTCTCTTATTTAAAGTGCTCATTGGAGATGCTCTTTTCAAAGCCAATCTTAATTTAGCACCTCGTTTTGCTTTTGTCCTTGCAAAACGAATACGTGACTTTATACGTTCTGTTCTTGATAAAACTTCATTAATTGGAGGAACCATATATTCAGTATTTTCATCGTCAACTACATCTAATTCATCATCATCATACATATCTAATACATCATCATCATCTAAAATATCATCCTCATACTTATCATACTTTTTAATAATAGCATCTAATTCATAATCATCTAAACCAAAATCAAATTTAGAAGCATAAGGATCTTCTGATTCTTTTATTGAAGATATTTCTTTATCTGAAACTTCTCCATCTTTTAATATTTCTTTTAATTTTTTATAAAATGTTAGATAATGATACTTCTCAAGCATTTTGTAAATAACATTTTTAGGTAAAGCATTATTTTTACCAAACTTTCTTATCTCATCTGGTGTCAAATCTACATCAAAAACTTCTTTACGATCTTTGAGAGTTTGGTCACCTGCATCAACTAATGTTTTAATTCCTTTCATAATTTCGCCAATCTTATTTGAAAGAATTGTTTTTAAATTTTCTATATTATCAGGATCTAATCTTTTTAAATCTTCATAATCAATTATATCTCTTTTTAATTCACCAGTGACTACATCTAATTGCTTTACTTTATCTTCAAAATCTTTCGCATATTTTTCTGGATTAAATTTAAATGGTATTGGCTTCTTAACAAATTCGTTTTTTTCGATATCAAAGATACCATCACTTAAACTATCATTTCTTTCTTTTAGCTTTGGATCTGTTAAAACAAAATAGTTAATTGGATGATTAGTTCCTGGAACTGTTTTTCCATTTATACCTTTTAATGATTTAGCAATCTCTAATCTTTTTGTGTCTCTTTCTGATTCTGGTACATCAAAAAGAATATTAACATCTAAATCAGCATCATCTCTATATTGTTTTGTTAAGATTGATCCAATTAAACTAAATTTTTTAACTGGTGCTTTCTTTTCAAATTCTTTTATTTGGTCTAGTATAATCTTTCTTACTGACTCTTTTAATTTTGGCTCTTCCGTATCTGCATTATCAAAAATTAATTTTGAGTATGTTTTTTGTGGTATATCAATTACAGACTCTGATAAATGAAGAAACTGATAAGCATCTTTTCTAACTTTAATATTTTGTATCTTTAATAGTCTTTTAAAGTCTTTATATGTAAGAATGCTTCTAGCCAAATTATCTTTTTTATTTTTATCTACCAGTTTCATTTTTATTTACTCTTTTTTAAATTTTCTACAAATTTTTCAATAGAGAAAGATTCTACACTAGATAATTCTTTTGATAGAATTACAGTAGAACCTTTCTCTAAAGCTTTTTTGATATCGAATTTACTTTCGATTGTTCTGTATTCGCCTATTTTAATTCCAATGAAAAACATTGCAACAAAAGCTGCAATTGTAAACAAAGTTTTTATTTGAATCGATATCTTTTCTTTCATATTAGTCGTCTGTAAATATAATATATGTTAAAGCTGCAATCACAATAATACCAATAATTAATAATATTGTTTCTGTTGCCAACATTACATTTCCTTGGTTAAGTTATTCGTAGTCAACCATTGACTCTGGTTCAACTATTTCTTTCGTCTTCTCATACCAATAACGTCCTGAATCTCTTAATCTATCATTCGCTGCACGTATTTCTTCCATCCTCTTTTTGATAGATCTTACGTCACTCTTTTTTAAAGTATAATGTTTACTCATACTTCCTCCACCTCGATCAACAATCGCAATTACATCATCTATAAGTGGGCATGTAAGTTCTGGAACTTTTGGTGCTTTTCTTTTTAAAGCACGCATTGATTGTTTTCTCTTTCGAGCCATAATGATAAACTCCTATGTTGTTTGTTATCATTATATACTTCAGTCAATCGTCTCAGTTTAATTTTTACAATGCTTTAATTATTTCTTCTGAATTAGAATAATAATTTTTTATTTTATTCTTTAAATCTACTTCAATTTTCGAACGAAGATCAATCACATCATTTCCAAAATAACTATGATATTCATCGTGTAATTTTTCTAACGAATCGTACAATTTAGCAAGTTTTCTATCTCCCATTAATGTAGCAATATATGCTCTCGCTTTAAAGTGGTCGTTATAATGTGTATATTTTCCTATTTGCTGTATAAATGGTTTTGCCATTTCTTGTTTTGATTCTGATAAGAAACTTTTAAGACTTTTCATTTTCTGTCTCCTCTGCTTGTATATATCCTTTTTTACGATAATCAGCCCATTTCTCAACAGGAATACGAACCACTTTTTCTTGTCCTGCTTTCATTAAATTATTTGGTCGAGCAACTAACATCGTTTTTTTAGATTTAGATTCTTTAAAACGTCGTATTAAACCAATTATTGATTCAACAGCTTTATTAGCTTTTGCTTCTCCGAAAACTTTACGATAATCATTTTCTTTAATATAATCTAATTCATCAGGAGATGCTTTTACTTCTTTATCATCTACTTTAATTGTGTAATAAGATCCAGTTTGTGGTTCATCTACTTTTATAATTTCTACTTTTTTATCTTTATAGATTACTTTATCACCAACTTTAAAATGACTTTCTTCAACTGCTTCTTCTGGAACACAATTTGGAACTTCTTTACCATTTTTCTTTTTCATTCCGATTTGTTTATATCCATCCCAACATGCTTCGTAAACTTCTTCATCCATATCTTCACCATACATATCTCTATATTTTTTAGTATGTTTAGATTCTTTCGTTTTAGCATCCGCATCTCCTGGAGCTGATTTATATGCTGAAGCATCGTTATCTGCTTTATCTTTATTTTTGTCAAAATGTGCTGCTCTCTTTTTAGCAGTTGATGCAGATAAACCAGAAACATATTTCATAGGCAGACCAGATTCTTTATCTTTCTTGACTGTTGGCAGATTGCTTGTATCTCCTTCATTTATTTCTTCTTGTTCACGAAGATCTTTATCTGCTCCATAGTATGTTCCCTTACCTTTTGTGATATAAGAATTTACACGAGCCATACCCCATTGCTGTGGAGTTGTTCCTGGACGATGTCCTGTTTTCCATGCTGCCATTCCACGATTATATACTTTACGCAATATGCTAATTGATATACCAGACTTTTCTGCTTTTGCAGCCAATCCTGCTGCTGCTGTTTCACAAATTTCTTCTTCATCTTCATCTTCATCATTCTCTTTAGAATTAATATCTAAAGTTTTAGGATAACCTTTTTCTCCTGGACGTAATTTTCTTAAACCTTTTTTACGTCTTGCATGAATATTAGCCCATAAACCTCCAGCTTCAAATAAATTTTTTTTCTC
>Ga0194123_10002012_pt1 | contig 27997 bp, 27 predicted proteins | sample TA2MahsurfametaG_5_FD_155479 | JGI IMG/M metagenome (GOLD analysis project Ga0194123, IMG submission 155479) | Freshwater microbial communities from Lake Tanganyika, Tanzania - TA2015023 Mahale A surface | ecosystem: Environmental > Aquatic > Freshwater > Lake | place: Tanzania: Lake Tanganyika... | reverse complement strand
CCCGGCCGTTTGCCTCCTGCCCACGGATGGAGTTGGCGGTTGCGGAAAGCCTGTCCCGCCGAATCCTGAATTTGCCCAGCAGTCCCGGGCTGACCGGGGATACGCCTTGAAAAAGAGGCCGCCACTTCTCCTGATCGGGGCGGGCGGACACGCCGTTGCCTGCATCGGCGTGGTGGAGGCGGAAAAACGTTTTCAGATCGCCGGATTGGTGGGGCGAAAGGAGGAGGTGGGGCGAAGGATCCTCGGATATCCGGTTTTGGGCACGGATGAGGATCTGCCGGGCTTGGTACGCAAAATCCCCCATTTTCTGATCGCGATTGGGCAAATCAAAGCTCCCATTCTCCGCCAGAAAGCATTCGACAAGGCTGGCTCCCTTGGGGCCAGGCTCCCGATCATTCGATCGCCTTTTTCCCACGTTTCCTCGAAGGCAATCCTACGGGATGGGACCATCGTGATGCCGGGTGTAATCGTCCAACCCGGGGTCGAGGTGGGGAAAAACTGCATTTTGAACAGCCGGTGCCTTGTGGAGCACGGCGTGAACATCGGGGATCATTGCCACATCTCCACAGGCGCTATCCTCAACGGAGACGTGAGGGTGGGGCCGGGCTCTTTCGTGGGCAGCGGGGCGATCCTGCGGGAAGGCATCCGACTCAAAGAGAGCTCGGTCATTCCGATGGGGGCGATGGTTCGCCGCAGCACGGAACCATGAAAAAGAATTCCACGCGCAAAAGGTGCATCATCATCGCCGAGGCGGGAGTGAACCACAACGGGAGCCTGAAAGTCGCGCGGCAACTTGTCCGCGCCGCGGCCGTAATCGGCGCCGACTACATAAAATTCCAGATTTTTGATCCCCAAGAGCTGGCCTCCCCATCCACACCCCAGGCCTCCTACCAAAGGAAGGGTCGCCTCCGAAGCGGGGGACAACTAGGCATGCTCCGCCGCCTGACCCTTCCCCCCTCTTCTTGGCCGATTCTTCAAAAAGTTTGTCGAAGGCAAGGCATCGGCTTTCTTGCCACTGCTTTTGACTTTGGAAGTCTCCGTGAAGTCCAAAAGTTACAGCCGGCATTTCACAAAATCGCTTCTGGGGATCTGGACAACCTGCCCTACCTGCGGGCCGTGGCCCGGTTGCGGAGGCCGGTTTTGCTTTCGACAGGGATGGGCACAATGCCGGAGATTCGGCAGGCCCTGAAAGTCCTAAGCCGGGAGAGGTTGCCAAAAAGCAAAATCACCGTGCTTCATTGTCATTCCGAATACCCGACGTTGCCTCCCGACGCAAATTTAAGGGCCATGTTGACCATCCGCCGCAGTTTCGGCGTCAATGTGGGTTACTCCGATCACACGGCCAGCCTGGGAATTCCGGCCGCGGCCGTGGCCATCGGGGCCGGGGTTCTTGAAAAACACCTTACCCTTAGCCGAAAAATGAGGGGGCCCGATCACCAAGCCAGCCTGGAGCCCAAGGAATTCGCCGCGATGGTCCGCGGCATCCGGGAAGTGGAGCAGGCCCTGGGGAACGGAATCAAGCGGCCGACTCCCCGGGAGTTGCGAAACCGTTTCTGCGTGCGCAAATCGATTGTCGCCCGGCACCGCATCGCGCGGGGGGAGATCTTGACCGAAAAAAATCTGGGTCTTAAGCGACCCGCCTCCGGGCTTCCCCCCGCGCGTTGGGATTTTCTGATCGGGAAAAAATCCAAAAAAGAGTTCAGGCCCGGAGCCCTTATTCGATTGTGAAAAAAAAGGTCTGTGTCTTTACGGGATCTCGTGCCGAGTACGGCATTCTTCGGCCCCTCCTGCTTCAGTTGAGAGAAGAAAAAGACCTCTGCCTGCAGCTCTTGGTGGGGGGGAATCACCTCTCGGAAAAGTGGGGGCTTACATTTCAGGAAATCAAAAATGACAGGATTCCTGTGGCGGGAAAAATATCCACGCCTCCGGCCAGCGACTCCTCCCTGTCCGTGGCGACAGCCACGGGGAAGGGGCTCATGGAAATTTCCCGACATTTCCAACGGTTGCGTCCCCATCTGCTGGTTCTCTTGGGGGACCGCTTTGAGGTTTTGGCCGCCGCGACGGCCGCCACCCTGATGCGGATTCCGGTCGCCCATTTGCACGGAGGAGAAACCACTCTCGGGGCCTTTGATGAGAGAATCCGAAATGCCATCAGCCAGCTCGCCGACCTGCATTTTGTCTCTCACCCGCTTTATCGGGACAATCTCATCCGGATGGGAATTTCCTCCCGTCATATCACCGTGACCGGAGCCCTGTTTTTGGAAAATCCAAGCCTCCGCTCGCCCATGCCGGATGCGGTTTTGAACCGGCGTTTGGGCTTCACCGTGGACTCCCGCACCTTTTTGGTCGCCTGGCATCCTGAAACCATGATGCCCCAAGCCACCTACCAGCACTTCCAGGAACTGGTCGCGGCCATGAAACAATCCACCGGATACCGATTTCTCCTGACATTTCCTAACGCCGATCCTGGTCATGAGCTGATCCGAAAAGAGTTTGAGAGGCTTTACCGGGAAAATCCCCGTAGATTCCCCTTGGTGGCTTCCCTTGGAACGGATCTTTTCCACGCCTGCCTGGCCCGGGTCCGGGGAATCATCGGGAACTCTTCCAGCGGTATTTTGGAGGCGCCCAGCTTCGGCGCCCATACGATTAATATCGGGACCCGGCAAAAAGGAAGGTTGATGGGATCCTCCATCCTTTCCTGCGAACCAAATCGCAAAAAAATTTTGGGAGCGATTCGGAAAGTGAGCCTAGCCCGCCGACCCCGCTCTTTTAAAAACCCGCTAGACCGAGGGGGCGCGGCAAAAAAAGTAATAAGGTGTATTAAAAAGAAAAAAGAGTTGTCGTGGAGGAGAAGGCCTTGAGTTTACCGACAAAAATATGGCAGAAAGCGGTCCTTAGATCTGAGGCCAATCTAAAAGAAGCGATTGAGTGCCTTAATCGGTCGTCCTTGCAGATTGTGTTGGTAGTAGATGCAAAAAGGAATCTGATCGGAACCCTTACGGATGGTGATATACGGCGAGGATTACTAAAGGGCGTTAGTTTCGGAGAGCCTATAAACAAGTTGGTTAACAAAAATCCCATCGTAACAAAAAAAACAAGAAAGGACTTGGGTTTAGTGGAGATGATGCAAAAACTAAAGATATTTCAGATCCCGGTCGTTGATAAAAGAAATCGTTTGGTCGGTTTACACCTTTGGGACGAAAAGGAGGTAAATTCAAAAAAGCCCAATTTAGTAATAATCATGGCTGGGGGATTTGGAAAAAGACTGGGTTCCTTAACAAAAAAAACACCTAAGCCACTGCTGCCGATCCGTGGAAAACCCATGCTTTCATTAATTCTGGAAAAAATACAGTCTGAGGGCTTCGTAAATGTAATCGTTTCTGTTTTTTTTCAAAAAGAAAAAATAAAAAAATACTTTCGCGATGGCTCACGATTCGGCTTAAATATTAAATATCTTGAGGAGAAAGCCCCACTCGGAACCGCTGGGTCACTTTCATTGCTGCCGCTCCAAAAATATCCCATCCTTGTTCTAAACGCAGACATCATCTGCAATTTTTCCCTTGCTGAATTCTTAAGCTATCACAAAAAGCAAAAAGCCGTGGCCTCCGTTGCCGTCAAGCCTGACACCTATGAATTCAGCTTTGGCATTGTTAAAACTAAAGGCACTCAAATATTAGGCTTTCAGGAAAAACCCTTATTTTCGTTTCTTTACAATGCAGGGGTTTATTGTCTCAATCCAACGGCTCTTAATCGTATGCCGAAAAATAAATATCTAGACATGCCAGATTTTTTGATGACGCTAGTCCGGAATAAAGAAAAGGTAGTCGCCTATCCTCTTCATGAGCACTGGCAAGACCTCGGAACCTTGTACTCCTACTCTCAAGCCAATGACTAAGCTCAACAAAAAAAATGTAGTCCAGCTTTATAGCTTGCCCCCAATAATTCAATTTTGCACAAAATGCACTGTATCCAACCAAAGACCGCGAATTAGTCTCGACTCAGAAGGCATTTGTTCAGCTTGCCGGTTCGCAAATTATAAAAAAACGTCGATTAATTGGGCGCAAAGGGAAGAGGAACTTTTGGCTCTCTGTGATAAATTTCGGAGCAAGGATGGAAAATTTGACGTCATAGTTCCCTGTAGTGGTGGAAAAGACGGAGGATTTGTTGCGCATCAGTTAAAATACAAATATGGGATGAATCCATTGACGGTTACTTGGAGCCCACTGCGGTATACCGATATTGGAAGAAAAAACCTTGATTCGTTTATTGCAAGTGGTTTCAACCATATTTTGGGAACACCGGATCCTTTGGTGACGCGGAAGCTTACTGAACTGTCCACTAAGATTGTAGGCGACCCATTTCAACCCTTTATCTATGGGCAAACGAACTTCCCACTACAAATCGCCGTTAAATTTGGGATTCCGTTGATCATGTATGGTGAAAACGGTGAGGTTGAATACGGCGGTGACATGAAAAATGCCCACCGTCCGACTCGTGATATTTCCGACCACGAAAAGCACTACTTTTCCAACTTTCCACCTGAAGTTTGGAAAAAATACGGTTTAAAAAATTCTGACATCTTGCCTTTTGAGGCTCCTAACCATGAAGAGATTTTAAAATCAAAAATTCAAATTCATTTCCTGAGTTACTACAAATTTTGGGACCCCCAAGAAAACTATTATTACTGTAGGGAAAATACCGGATTTAGCCCGAATTCTGAGCGCACTGAGGGTACGTATTCAAAATACGCCTCGATCGATGACAGATTTGACGGCTTTCATTATTATTTAGGTTACATTAAATTTGGCATTGGGCGTGCAACCTCTGACAGTGCCCACGAAATCAGGGATGGAAAAATAACACGAGAAGAAGGAATTAGCCTTGTAAAAAAATATGACGGCGAATTTCCGCAAAAGTATTACCAAGAGTTTCTGGACTTCTGTAAAATATCCGATCAAGAGTTTCATCATATCATCGATAGCTGGAGGTCCGATCATATTTGGGTTTACGAGCGAGACCGCTGGAAGCTCAGACAGCCCGTCTGGAAAGATTTAAAAGACTGATTCGTCCTGCCAGGATTCTTGCTCGCTTGGACATCAAGGGGCCGAATCTGATCAAGGGGGTTCATTTGGAGGGACTTCGTGTCATCGGCAGGCCCGAAGAATTTTGCGATGAGTACTATCGTGGTGGGATCGATGAGCTTATCCTGATGGATGTAGTCGCCTCTCTGTATGGTCGGAACCACTTGGCTGCTCTCTTGGAGACTGCCACCGAGAAAACCTTTGTCCCCATCACTGTCGGAGGGGGGATTCGTTCCGTGGATGATGCCAAAAATCTTCTTCGGCACGGAGCCGACAAGGTGGCCGCCAACACTGCCGTCGTGGCGCGACCGCAACTGATCCGGGAAATCGCGGAGCAGTTTGGAAGCCAGTGCATGGTGCTTTCCGTGGAGGCCAAGCAGCAGGGACCCAGCCGGTGGGAGGTCTTTACGGAAAATGGCAGGGAAAAAACCGGCCGCGAGGTCAGGGAATGGGTCGAAGAGGCCGTGGCCTTGGGGGCAGGGGAAATCCTGCTGACTTCGGTGGATCGTGAAGGCACCCGACGGGGGATGGATATGGAGTTAATCCGGCATGTTTCCTCAAGGATACAAATCCCGGTCATCGCGAGCGGCGGCGTAGGTAGCCCGCAGGATGCCGTGGAAGCGGTGACTTCCGCCGGGGCGGATGCCGTGGCCATCGCCGATCTATTTCACTATCGAAGGGCCACCATCGCGGAAGTTCGTCAAGCCATGGCCGATGAGGGTGTGCCTGTCCGATCCTTTCATGCGGCCTGAGGTTCTTTTGCTTGATTATGGAATGGGAAACCTGAAAAGCGTCGCGCGCGCTTTGGAGGCCTGCGGATGTAAATCAAAGCTGATGGTAAAGCCAACGAAAGCAGGACAGGAAAGCATCCTAATCTTACCCGGAGTCGGCGCATTCCCTGCGGCCATGAAAAGATTGCGGGCCACCGGCATGGTTGATTGGATTCGCGCTACGGTAGCCCAAGGGGCTTTTTTGCTTGGGATCTGCCTGGGGATGCAGTTGCTAATGGAGCATGGTGAGGAATTCGAACCGACCGAAGGAGTCGGCCTGATCCCCGGCAAAGTAAAAAAGATTCCGTCACAAACCTCCGAGGGGAATCCGCTGAAACTTCCCCATATCGGATGGAGCGGACTATTCCCCCCCCAAGGGGGGGGGGCAGCGGATCCCCTTTGGAAAGAAATTCCCGAGGGGGCCAGCTTTTATTTCGTCCATTCCTACGTGGTGGATCCAGTGGATCGCGGGGTAGTCAAAGGATATTGTCAATATGGACAGCTTGCCCTTCCGGCACTGGTCAGGTCCGGGAGGGTGGTGGGTTGCCAATTTCATCCAGAAAAAAGCGGGCCCTTGGGCTTGGGTATTCTAGGAAATTTTCTGCGGATGGCTGAAAACGGTCGCGGGGCGGCCTAAATCCGGATGGATTCCGACCTTGCAGAGATTCTGCAAAAGGAAGAACACGCATCCCTGTGGGAACCGTTTCCTGAGACCGCCGGACTTCCGGTTTGGCCCCTCTTACGCTTCGAAGTCATCACCCAGCTGTTTTACTGGAAAAAAAAAGATTTACTGACACCGACAATCGTCGTAGCGCCGGCTTCCTGGTGGCAGAAAAAAGCGCATCAATTTCGGGTCATGCGCTGGGATCCTTCGCGGCGTGCCGATCCAGAAGCGGAGGTCATTTTTTTTACCAAAGGAAAAAGCCTGATCCCCGGGCCGATGGGACAATGGAAGCATCCCTACGCGGATCGGCTGATCAAGGTCTGTGCCTCGCGGAGTTTGCTGATTGAAAAAAGCCATCAAGCTCATTTCCATCCAAAAAAAAGGCCGTGCCGCTATCGGAGTTATGAGCCGATTGAAAAAATGGCTCATGCACTCTCTCGGCCCCTTAGAAAAAGCATTAGTTTGGCAGAGCGCAGTGCAGCTTTTGTCAAAAAAGTGGAAGGGGTCTTCGGCCAAAACCTGGAAGATGAAACGCGACTCCGCTGGAAGGCACGGGTCCATGAATCCGCGGCCAAGATGGGGGCTTTGCAAGATTTGCATGAAAAGCTGTTCCAGAGTTGGCGATTCAAGGTCGCCCTACTCGAAGACGCCCACTACGGGGACATGGCGCTGCTTCTCCGGTCCGCCAACCGGGCGGGAGCCACCACCAGCGAAATCCAACATGGAATTTTGGACAAAAATCACACCGCTTACGCCATGTCTGCGAAAACCCGGGCCCGGCTCAACGAACTGGACATGCTGCCCCGAAACTTTTTGGTTTGGGGGCGTTTTTGGGGTGAAAGCCTGGATTCGTCCATCCGCGCTATCCCGGTGGGCAAAGATGGTGCACCGCACCGGGCAAAAGCTTTCCCGACCCAAGGCTCGAAGGGCAAACGCCTTCTGGTCATCTCGAGCGGCTGTTCGGTCAAACTGTGGAATGACCTTCTCCCCCTTATTGCCGCTGATGTATCTGCGATTGGCTGGAAAATTCGTTTTCGCCCTCATCCGAACGAACGAGCAATCGCTGCCCGCCTTTTCCCCTTGCGGCCGCCGGTTGACCTCGACCCTTATCCCCGTCTTGCGGATAGTTTGAGCGAAGCCAGCGTGGTTCTCGGGGATTTCTCCACCGTTCTCTACGAAGCGGCCGAAGCGGGTGTGCCGGTGATCCTCTGGGAAAATGAAGGCTCACGACTTTACAGCGATCCAAGGTTGGGCGTGCAGATCCGGCGGCGAGAGGAGCTGCTGGAAATCCTTAGAACCGGGCAACCGGTCCCTTCAAAGATTGATCCAAACGACCTTATCGCTCCCGACGGGCTGGATCATTTCCGCGCATTTTTGAAAGAAAACGGGGTGTCTTTAGCATAAAAAAGAGCCCAAAGGTTTGCATTTTAAGCGGACCTTATGGGAATAGGCGCGCACTAGAGAACATGGTTCGCCGGTGCGGCGGCGAACCAATGACGACTGCTTCTTATGAAGACACCTCCTCCACGCACCTCGTTCTTTGCGGAGTTGGGGCTTTCGACCAAGGCATTCGGTTGGCCCGGAAAAATCAAACTCATCCCGACTTCTCCGCGCTTCTGGGAGAGGCAAAAACTCCGGTCTTGGGAGTCTGTCTGGGAATGCAGATGCTTGGGGAGGGAAGCGAGGAAGGTGTCCTGCCTGGCTTAGGATGGATTCCCGCCCGGTGCCGGCATCTCGGCGGGATGGGCATGGGTGTTGTTCCCCATGTCGGCTGGGAGACCCTGAACATTTTGAAGCCGGATCCCCTCCTCGCCGGCTTGGATGAGGGGGCGCGTTTTTATTTCTCCCACAGTTATGGAATGGACGGAGTTCCCCCGGAATACCTGCTCGCCACCCCCGCCCGGGGCCCTTCCTTTGCGGCGGTGGTGCGGAAGGGGAATGCCTGGGGAGTGCAGTTTCACCCTGAAAAGAGCCTGCGGCACGGCATGAAAATATTGTCCAACTTCCTCAATTTTCGCCCCTAATGGATCCGCGCCTGATTCCCGTGCTGCTGCTGGAGCGCGGCCGGCTGGTCAAAACGGAAAAGTTTGCCAAGCCCTCCTACGTGGGAGACCCCGTCAACACCGTCCGCATCCTCAACGAGAAGGAAGTGGACGAGATCGTGCTTCTGGATATCGGGGCTCGCAGATCCGGAACGGAGCCTGCCCTCCCGTTGCTGGCGGAAATTGCGGGGGAAGCCTTCATGCCTCTGGCCTACGGAGGGGGCATCCGCAACCTCGAAGATTCCCAGAAGGTGATGGCCCTCGGTTTTGAAAAAATCGTCCTGGGCCAGTCCGCACTGGAAAAACCCGCTTTGATCGGGGAAATGGCCAAAATCTTTGGAAGCCAAAGTGTGGTGGTGTGCGTTGATGCCGAACGCGGGTTTTGGGGTGGCTGGCGGGTCAGAAACCTGCGCGGTCCAAAACGGGGCATTTGGGAGTGGATCCGGGAATGTGTGGACCGGGGCGCCGGGGAAGTGATCCTGCAGGTGGTCCCAAGGGACGGAACGCGTTCCGGTTATGAAGTTGCCCTTTATCGCGCCATCCCGGACGAGTTCTCCATCCCGATTGTCGCCTTGGGGGGTGCCGGTAATCTCAGAGACGTGAAAGAGGTCCTTGCCTGCCCCCGGGTTCATTCCGCCGCCGCCGGCAGCCTGTTCGTCCATCAGGGGCCGCATCGCGCCGTTCTGGTCAGCTATCCCGAGCGGCGGGAACTCCTGGCGGAAGGAATTGTCGCTTGAGCCCGGTGACGGTCTGGAAACCCCTGTCCTCCGCAGGAAGGGTTTGCACCCGGTGTGTGATGGACGATTCCCACCGGGAGATCTCCTTTGATGCCTCGGGGGTGTGCAACTTTTGCCGTTCCTACGATGCCAGCGTTTCCAAGAAAAAGCCGGGCCCGGGTCTGGAGGCGGTCTTGGCCGAAATCCGCCGGGAGGGCCGGGGAAAGTCCTACGACTGCATCCTGGGTCTGAGTGGGGGGCTGGACAGCAGCTATCTGGCCTATCTCGCCGTGCGGCACGGCTTGCGTCCGCTGGCCGTGCACCTGGACAACGGATGGAACACCGAGCTGGCGGTCAAAAATATCGAGCTGCTTTGCCGCAAGCTGGGCATCGACCTGCACACCCACGTCATCGATTGGGAGGAGTTCCGCGACCTGCAGCTGGGTTTTCTGCGGGCGGGCCTGGGGAATCTGGAGGCCCCCTCGGATCACGCCATCTTTGCCTGCCTGCGCCAAACTGCGGCCCAACGGGGGATCCGCACCATCCTGACCGGAATCAACGAGGCAACAGAACAGATCGTGGTGCCGGAAAGCTATGGACACCGGTATTCCGACGGAGGCCTGATCCTCTCGGTCCACCGGGAATTTTGCTCCGTGCCGCTCAAAACCTTTCCCCTGGAAACCTTCTGGTCGCGTTGGCTTCACCGCAAATTTGTCCGGACCCGGGAGATCGCCCTGCTCAACCTGGTTCCCTACCAAAAAGAGGAGGTCCAAGCCCTGCTGGAAAAGGAACTGGGCTGGCGGCGCTATCCGGGCAAGCACGGGGAATCGGTGATCACCCGGTTCCACCAGGCCACGTACATCCCCCGCAAAATGGGGCTCGATAAAAGAAGGCTCCACCTCTCCAACCTGATTTGCAGCGGGCAAATCGGGCGGGGGGAGGCCCTGGAGGCGCTGCGCAATCCGCCCTTTCCCCCCGAGGTGATCGCCGCCGACCGTGAATTTGTCTGCAAGAAATTCGGCCTTTCGGACGGGGAGATGGAGGCGATTTTGAATGCGCCTCCCCGGAGTCACCGGGAATTCGCCAACGACGAACGCTGGGAGACCCTCTATGACCGGTTCAGTTCGGGTTGGTTGCAGTTGCGCGAAAGGCTCCGCCGACTCGTTGCGCCGGGGAAAGCATGAGCCGGATTCGGATCGCCCAAATCGGCTGCGGGTACTGGGGGCCGAACCTCATCCGCAGCTTCCGCGCCCAGCCAAACGCGGAAGTGACGGCCGTGGCGGAAAACGATCCCCAACGGCGGGCCTTTGTGGAGACGCAGTTTCCCGGGGTCCAGGCCGTGGAGCACCCGGAGGCGGCCATTGATTTGGCGGATGCGGTGATCCTGGCCACACCGGCGGAAACCCACCACCCGCTGGCCCGGAAGGCGTTGGAGGCGGGCAAACATGTCCTGGTGGAAAAACCACTGGCCCGGACGGTGCGGGAAGTCGATGAACTTGGGCGGTTAGCCCAAGCAGCTGGAAAAATCCTGATGGCAGGACACACCTTCCTGTATCACGGTGTGGTGCGGGAAGTGCGCCGGATGATCGAGGCCGGAGAACTGGGGGACGTGCGCTACATCTACAGCCAAAGGCTGAACCTTGGACGGGTCCGCAGTGATGTGGATGCCCTGTGGAACTTTGCACCGCACGACGTGAGCATTCTGCAATATTGGACCGGCGGTACCCCTCCATCGAAAGTCACGCGCAGTGGAATGGCTTTTCTCCAGCCGGGGGTGGAGGACGTCTGTTTTCTGAGCCTGGAGTATCCCCACGGCCCCCTGGGGCATATCCATGTGAGCTGGCTGGATCCGGTCCGGACCCGGCGAATGGTGGTGGTGGGGAGCCGTAAGATGGCGGTCTATGACGATGTGGCAGAGAAAAAGCTCGCGATTCATGACAAGGGGGTCGATGTGCGGGCGGTGCTGGGCGAGAAAATGGATTACGACCTATCCGGCCAACCGCCCTTCGCCTACAAGGATGGGGAAGTGCGCTGGCCCCACATTCCCTGGGAAGAGCCCCTCAAGGTGCAGGCCCGCCACTTCCTGGAGTGCATCCGGACCGGCGAAGAGCCGCTCACCGGGGTCCGCCACGCCCGGGAAGTCGTGGCGATCCTGGAGTCTGCCAGCCGGGGGCAGAGATGAGTGGGGCCCCTGAACCAATCCGGAATTCCGTGGGGATCCGCGGGGTGACCTTTGGTCGGAATGTCAGGATCGTGGAGCCGTGCAACCTTTACGGGTGCTCTTTGGGGGATGATGTGTTCGTGGGGCCGTTTGTGGAGATCCAGCAGGGGGTCCGGGTGGGGCGCGGGACACGCATCCAGTCCCATGCTTTCCTGTGTGAGGGGGTCACGATCGGGGAGGAGTGCGTGATTTCCCACGGGGCGATGTTCATCAACGACCTGTTTCGCGGCGGTCCGGCCCGCGGGGACCGATCCAAATGGAGGGAGACCCGTTTGGCCGACCACGTTTATGTGGGGACCCACGCCACGATCCTGCCGGTGCGAATTGTGTCCGGCGTGGTGATCGGCGCGGGAGCGGTGGTCACGCGCGACATCACGGAACCGGGCACCTACGCCGGCAATCCCGCGAGAAAAATCCGAAAATCAAAGTAGCCTCCTCCATCCCGGGCGTGCCGTTTGCCGACTTGGCCGCCCAACATGCGGCCCTGCGTCCGGAACTGGATGCCGCGATGCAAAGAGTCATCCAAAAATCCGCCTTTATCCGGGGGGAGGAGGTGGATCTTTTTGAAAAAGAGTTTGCCCGGGCTTTCGGGGTCCGGCACTGCATCTCCTGCGCGAACGGCACGGATGCCCTTTACATCGCCCTGCGGGCTCTGGAAATCGGGCCGGGGGACGAGGTGATCGTGCCGGCCCACACGTGGATCTCCACGTCGGAAACCGTCACCCAAGCCGGCGGACAGGTGGTCTTTGCCGATACGCTGGAAGGTCAATTTGTTTTGGACCCGGCCGATGTCGCCCGAAAGATCAGTCCACGCACCAAGGGCATCATGGTGGTGCATCTTTACGGCCTGCCGGCCCCCATGACCGAACTGCAGGCACTGGCGGAGAAGCACGGGCTTTGGATCATCGAGGACTGCGCCCAGGCTCATTTGGCCGAATGCGAAGGCCGCAAGGTCGGAACGTTCGGCAAGATCGCCACCTTTTCGTTTTATCCGGGCAAAAATCTCGGGGCGATGGGGGATGCCGGGGCGATTGTGACCCAGGACGACAAGCTGGCGGGGTGGATGACGCTATACGCCCGCCATGGAGGGAAGGGGGATCACCTGATCGAGGGAATCAACAGCCGGCTGGATGGACTGCAGGCCGCCATCCTGCGGGTGAAGTTGCCGCACCTGGAGAACTGGACCCGGCGGAGGATCGAGGCGGCGCAGCGTTATGACCAACTCCTGCAGGGAATTCCCGGCATCGAAATCCCTGAAAGGCCCAAGAACCGGCGTCATGTTTACCATCTCTACGCGATTTTGGCGGATCGCCGGGACGAGTTGCAGGCCTTCCTCAAAAAGAGAGGGATTGAGACCGTGGTGAATTACCGGGCGGCGCTGCCGTTCCTGCCGGCCTACTCCCGCCTGGGACACCGGCCGGCCGATTTTCCGGTGGCCCATCGCAGCCAGGAAAAAACGCTTTCGCTGCCGCTTTTCCCCGAAATCAACGAAGCCCAACAAAAAACCGTGCAAGCGGCCTTGGTCGATTTTTATCAAACCTTTGATCAAAACCCTTAAAATCTCCTCCTACTACCCGGCACATCTTAAAAAGCTTTGGCAGCAGCTCACTCCCCGATCCTACCCGCAGGCCTATCAGGCGATCATGGGATCTCATTTTGGTTCCGGGGCACTTTTCAAGGAAGTCCTGGAAGCATCCGGGTCTTTTTCCGTTTTCGAGGTTGTCTCCAACGATCCGGTCAGCCAGCGGCTCTGGTTCCGGGAAACCATGGGGTCGAACCCGCGCGTCTCCCGGCACGAGGTGCTTCTGGCCCAGACTCGCTGGTTTCAGCCGAAGGTCGTGTTTCTCATGGATCACGACCTGCTCAAGGAAAAATTTGCCCAGGAAATCAGAAAGCTAATCCCCGGCGTTTTTTTGGTGGGCTATAACGGGCTCGGCGTCCCAGAAACCAAAATCTTTGAGGCGCTCGATCTCGTTTTAACCCCGCTCTCGCACATTGAACGGAAATTTCAGAAAGCCGGTCTTCGCACCCTTCGGTTCCGGCCGGGATTTCCCAGAAAAATGGCTGATCTGCCCGTGCGTCCAAGAACCATCCCCACGGCATTTTGCGGCTCGGTCAGCATTTCTGAGGAGACCCACGGGCCGAGACTTCGCTTTCTGGCGAATCTCTGCAGGGAAGTCCGGGTGGATCTCTTTCTCCACGGACTACCCTCCTGGAGACCCTTTTCCTTGGCCCAAATCAAGAGGCGCCTGGGTGGGCGCCGCCAACTCGCTGACCACCTAGCGATGCTCGGCTCAAAAAACCATGGGGAGGTTTTCGGGGCAAAAATGTTTGAGACCCTGGCCACCGTCCAGACCTTGTTGAACCACCACGTGGCCACCGCCCAAGGGGAAAGCGTAAACATGCGCCTTTATGAAGGCACCGGCATGGGCTGTTGTGTGCTGACGGAAGACACCGAGGACTTGCGAAATAAGTTTGAAGTCGACAGGGAAATCCTCACCTACCGGACCGAATCCGAAGCGCTGGAAAAAATACGCTATCTACGGGAGCACCCCTCCGTGGCCGCCGAAATTGGCCAACGCGGGCGGTGTCGAACCCTTGGTGAATATTGCATGGATGACGAGATCGCCAATTTTGGAAAAAAAATCGAATCACTCCTTTGAAAGCAAGTGTTCGATCGCCTTCCGGATTCTTGCGTGCGACAGGTAAAGATACCTGGGGTCCCGGTCGCCCAGGGCCTGATCTTCCTGCAGGCAGAAATACCGGCTTTTCATCGTTGAAGCCAAGACGCGGTAACATTGATTGATGGACCCAAAGTTAACCAATTCCAAGACCATGGTGTTGGGGCGCGTAAACAGCAGATTGGTCAAGCCAGCGCCGTGAGGGGCGACAATCAGGGAAGCGTCCGAAAACAGAGCCATCTGGTCGGGAACGCGGAGATTCTCAAGTTCGCAAATGGAAAAGCCGCGCCTGCAGAGAAAGGCGTGCAACTTTTCCTCCTGGAAAACCACCCGTTCCCTGGCGTTCCTTCGGGAAATCCAGAGCCTCCGTTTTTTACCGGCAGGCCGGGCCGGTCGGGGGCAGTGCCTCCGAAAAAAGGAAGCGATGGCGCGATGGGGGGATCCCAAAATGGATACCGGGGAAGGGGCGATCAGCTTTTCCATCCTGTACCCGTGGCCCTGATCCAAGGCCCGGAGACGTTCTTCCTTTAACTGAAACATACCCACAAGATCCCTGACGAAAGGTCTCTCCAGGGTGTTCAGGATAATATGATCAAAGTCCCTTGCCTTTCGCCCCTGGGCTTCCAAGACATGCAGTTTAGGCAGGACATCGCACATAAAATGGTAAAACGTTTCGCCCCCGGTGGAGGCCAGCAACAAACTTCTCCCCGGGAGAAAAATCCTTTTTGGGAAAAAAAACCTGCGGTAGGGCCAGTAATTCTCAAGGGGGCGTCCCCATTCCAGCGAATTCTCAAGAAGCAGGTTTCCCTCCCGGTCGAAAAGCATGACGGGTGGGCCAAAACAACTTGCGCCATCCAATTCCAGAAGCGTTGCGTGAAAGCCTGGTACGTCTTCCCGGAACAAGGCCTCCGGCACCCTTTCTCCCGGCAGCTTTCCACAGGGCCGCAGAGGGATACCCGGCATGGCGATTCGCCTCCCGGACCGTTTTCTTCCGGGTCGGGGGAAATCGGAATCCCAAATTGAAACCGGGCCACGAGGCGAAAAAGCACCCGACCAGGGGCTCAGGAAGAGCCGGAACCACCGGGCCAATTCCCTTCGCCCCGCCGTCATTCTAATGATGTCAAAAGACCGCATGCTTTATTTGGAAGTTCTGCGCTTTGCCTTCGCGTTTTCGGTGTTGGTGCTTCATTATGTGATGTTTATCGACGTTTTTTTCAAAAACGATCCCGAACATGTGTGGGGGGCTGCCCCCCTGGTTTTCCTCAAAAAGATTTTTTTCTTCGGTAGCTATGCCGTGCCTGGTTTTTGGCAACTTTCGGGATTTATTTTCTTCTGGTTGTATTCCTCCGCCCTTGCCGAGGGAAAGGAAAGCAGCAAATCCTTTTTCGTGAAAAGATTTTCCCGGCTCTACCCGCTCCATCTTCTGACCCTGCTCCTGATGACAGGGGCCAACTTCGTTTTTTTGCAATGGAACCAGACCCCCATCCCGCCTGGGGACAATCCCAAAAATTTCATCCTGCAACTTTTTTTCGCCTCCGACTGGGGTCCCGCCAGCGACAGAAACTTCAACGGTCCCGTATGGAGTGTGTCGGTGGAGGTTCTGGTTTATTTTTACTTCTTTGTCCTCATAAAAAGATTTGGGCCCCAGATCTGGATATGCGCACTCAACATTCTTTGGTCCAGGATCCTGAACGATTTCAAGTATTTTGAAGGAGGGTTTGTGGAATGCTGTCTTTTCTTTTTTACCGGAGGACTGGCTTACCTCTTGTCACAAAAATTCAAGGAGGTTGTGAAAGGAAGAGGAATTTACCTGTCCTTTTTGGTCGGCTCGTTGGCCGCATTTTGTCCATTTATTTATTACGGAATCATGTCCGCCCCCAAGACCATCATGCTTCTTCCGGGTTCCCTATTTTTACTTTTGCTGAGCGAAATTCCAAATCCCACTGCCTTAACTTGTAAAAAAATCATGGAAAACCTCGGGAACCTAACCTACGGTAGTTACTTATGGCATTTTCCCATCAATGTTTTCCTGATCGAGCTAGTCAAAAAAGAACAAATCAGTCCGGAGATTTTTGCGAATGGCCTATTCATCACCGCATATTTCCTCGGACTCCTAGGGCTCTCTTTTATCTCCTACCGGTTTTTTGAACTTCCGGCCCAAACAATGATCCGAAAAGCCTGGTTACCTTTGAAGAGCTTCTCGTAGCCACCGGCCGGGCATGCAAAACCTGATCGCGAAGCTTCTCCAAAAAAGAAAACCCCTTTCTGTTTCCGCGGATCCTTCCGTTCAGGATCTGGCCATCTACTGGGATCCGCGGATGGCGAAAATTCTGGAAACTTGGGGAGAAAACAACGTCTGGCACGAAATTCTTTTTCTGCTCGCGAACCGGGCCGGGAAAGTCCTCGACATCGCCTGCGGAAACGGCGTGGTCATTCAAAAGCTTCAGGCCATGCCGGGCCTGGATATCCACGGCTGCGACATCTCCGATTATCTGATCGGCCAAGCCCGAACCAGGGGAATTCCCCATGAAAACCTGACGGTTTGCGACGCCACCCGGTTGCCGTATCCTGCGGGTGAATTTCAATATTCCTACTCAATTGGCTCCTTGGAGCATTTCACAGAGAAAGGCATCGATGAATGTTTTTCCGAAACCGCAAGGGTCACAACCAAAGCCTCCTATCACTTTATGCCGGTTAGTCGTTCCGGAAAAAATGAGGGCTGGATGAAAACCCTGCAAAGTTTCCATAACTGTTCGGTGGATTGGTGGACCGAAAAGCTTTCTAGGCATTTTCCCCGCGTGGTCGATCTGCCTTCCCTTTGGAGGGACGACATATCCGTAGGCCGGTGGTTTTTATGTTTCAAAAACTAAAAAACCGAAAGCCCAAAAAAGTCACCCTCGGGGAGGGTTCGATCCTGGCCCGGGAGGCGTCGATCACCAATGAATCGGAGGATTCCGAAAACTTAAAGATCGGCAAGGGATGCCTGATCATGGGACAGCTTTTGAGCGGTCGGAAGGGAAGACTGGCCATGGGAGACCACGGCTACGTGGGCCCCGGGGCGCGGATCTGGGCCTTGCACGAAATCAGGATCGGGGACCGGGTGTTCATCTCCCACGGAGTGAATCTGCACGACAGCGACTCTCATTCCCTGTCCGCCCGCGAAAGGCATGAGCGTTTCCTGGAAAAAATGAAGTACGGTGCCCACCAAAAAGAGGAGCCTGCCAAGGCCGCGCCCCTGATTGTGGAGGACGATGTCTGGATCGGCTTCAATGCCATCGTTTTGAAAGGCGTCCGGATCGGGCGCGGCGCCGTGGTGGGTGCCGGCAGCGTGGTCACCAAGGAAATTCCTCCCTTTACGGTCGTGGTGGGGAACCCCGCCCGGGTGGTGGGGAAAAGCCTTCCTTAAAATTCGCGGCGGAACTTTACACGCGCAACCCTCTTGAAAAACCTCCAGCCAAAAAACGACCTAACGAAGGAGATTTGCCGGCATGCTTGAAGTCGTGGAGTTAAAAGGAAAAAGATATGCGGAGGTCCTGCGATCGGACGCCCAGGTTCCTTCAACCCGGTTTTTTTCCCCGCCCGGATCCTCCCTGCAATTCGGCCTGTTGGCCCACGGGGCCGGCTTTGTGGAGCCGGCGCACATCCATCATCCGGTGAAACGGGAGATTCAAGATCTGCAGCAGATGTTCGTGGTGCAACGCGGGGTGGTGGCGGTGGACTTCTTCAATGATTCCGGGCAAAAGTTTGCCGAGGTTGTTCTGCGAAAAGGGGATGCCATCCTGCTGGCGGACGGAGCCCACTCCGTGCGGGTTTTGGAAGACATGCAGTGTGTTTCCGTCAAACAAGGTCCCTTCCTGGGCGCGGAAAAGGACAAGATCGAAATCCCGGTGCGACCATGATTCCAGTTTTTGAGCCGGAAATCCTTGCGGAAGACATGGCGGCGGTGCAGGCAACGCTACAACGGGGTGAGATCTCGGGAAGTTTTGGCAAGGCCTTGGAAGACTTCGAAAGGGAATTCGCCGCCTATTGCGGTTGCCAGCACGGGGTGGCCACCACGAGCGGATCCACGGCCCTCGAACTGGCCTGTGCCGTGGCTGGATTTGGCCCGGGCGATGAGGTGCTGGTCAGTGCCTGTACCAACATCGCTTCCGCGCTGGGAATCGCCCATCGGGGCGCCACGCCGGTGGCGGTGGACAGTGAGAACCGCACGTGGAACCTGGATTTGGATCTGGTCGAAAAAATGATCACCCCCAAGACCAAGGGAATCGTGGCAGTTCACCTCTTCGGCCATCCGGTGGACATGGACCGATTGATGAAGATTGCGGCGCGCCATGGATTAACCGTGATTGAAGACGGGGCTGAAGCCCACGGCGCCAAGGTTCGGGGCAAGGTGGTGGGAAGCTTCGGTCACATGTCCTGCTACAGCTTCTATGCGAACAAGATCATCACGACGGGGGAGGGTGGAATGGTTGTGACCAACGACCCTCAACTCGCGGAGAAATTACGACTCTGGAAAAATCTCGGGTTTACCCAGCCGCGTTTCCGGCATGAGGTGGCGGCTTACAACTTCCGGATGACCTCGTATCAGGCTGCGCTGGGCTTATCCCAGTTGCAAAGGATCGGGGATACACTGGAGAAAAAGCGGCGGATTGCCGCGTGGTACACGGAAGAGTTGAGCGGGTTGCCGGGGTTAGGGTTGCCGGCAGAAGAGCCCTGGGCATGGCATGTTTATTGGATGTACGCCCTCACGATCGGACCGGAGGCCGGAGTCACGCGGGATGAGCTGGCCCAGCAGTTAAAACAAGAGGGAATCGATACCCGGACCTTTTTCTGTCCCATGAGCGCCCAGCCCTGCTTCCAGTCGCTGCCCGCGTTCCGGCCTGGACCCTGTCCTGTGGCCGACCGCCTTTGGCGGAATGGAATTTACCTGCCCTCCAGCCATGGATTGAAACGGGACGAGGTAAGCCGGGTGGCCGGGGCGATCAGAAATATTCTCAAAACCCGTCACGGATGAAAATCGGCATGGTGACCGGGAACCTTGACCCGAAAATCGGGGGGGGAGCCCGGTTTTGCCGGGAGGTTCTCCAGGAACTTATCCGAAGGGGCCCGTCGGCTTCCGACCAGTGGGTCATTCTGGCGGAACAGGCTCCTGATTCCACATTTTCCCTGCCGGCGCGTACTGAGTGGCAGACCCTGCCGCGCCAGACTTGGATCGACAAAATCAGCTGGCGCTCCCGGAGTCCCCTGGAAAGGGCGGTGGAGAAATCAGAAATTTCCCTTGTATGGTTTCTGGGGGGCGGGGGCTTTCCAGGCCCCTTGGAGTGTCCTTTTATCGCGACGGTCTGGGATGTGCAGCATCGTACCCATCCCTTTCTTCCGGAAATGCAAAAAGAAGGGGAGTGGGATTACCGGGAGTCAAAAACCGCCGCTTTCCTGCCGCGGGCTGCCTTGGTGATCACCGGAACCCAAGAGGGAGCCCGACAACTGCGTGAAATCTACGGAATCCAAAATGACCGGATCCTTTTGGCCCCTCATCCCACGCCGGGCTTCTTTCTGGAGCCCCCCGGGGCTCCCCATCGCCCAACCTCGCCCCCCTATTTCCTGTATCCGGCAAACTTCTGGCCCCACAAAAACCACATTTCTTTGGTGAAAGCGCTGGCCCTTTTGAAAGGAAAAAATCCCGAAACGCGGCTTGTTTTCACCGGTAGCGGCAATCATCAGGCCCATGTCCAGTTTTGGGCGGAAAAACTGGGGGTCAGAGACCGGATCGATTTTCGGGGGCAAGTCAGTGATGCTGAGCTGAAAGAACTTTATGATGGAGCCACGGCCTTGACGTACGCTTCGCTCTCCGGCCCGGAAAACCTGCCACCCCTGGAGGCGATGGCTCGGGGGTGCCCGGTGTTGAATTCCGATTTCCCCGGAGCCCGGGAGCAGTTGGGAGATGCCGCGGTTTTCATCCCTGCCACTGACACCCACGCATGGGCCGAAGCGATGGCCGCCTGCTTAGCCCAACCCGGGGAGGCCTATCGCACAAAATTCGCTTCGGCGGGAAAACAATTAGTGCAAACAAGAACCGTAAAGGGATATGTGGACGCCGTGCTGACTTGGGTGGGGGTGTTTCGGACTATCCGGTGTCTTTGGGCGTAAGGCAGAGAGCCCCGCTCAACCCCAAGAGGTAAAATTTATATTGAGGGTGACGGCATGCCTGGTGTCCCACGCTTTCTTGTTCCCAGACGGGGCCTTGGCCAGAACTTCCATCACCGAGTGAGATTCAAATCGATCGTTTACCGGGCCTTGCCCTCCTTCAATCGGTGGTGCCACGGCAAGCGGCGAAAGGGCCTTGGCTGCTTGTGGGGCGGAAACAACCAACTGGTTTGCCAAAGGGAACAGGATCGGATTTTCCTTCAACATTTCTGGAAGGAAAAAAAAGCCGGCTTTTTCTGGGATATTGGATGCGGAGACGGCGCAACAGGAAGTTGCACCCTTCAGTTGGAGCAGTTGGGCTGGCGCGGTCTTCTTTGGGAGAAGATGCCATTGGCAAGAACAACAGCCCTAGTCCGCCGCTCCAATCCCGTTCTCGGCGGAAATCCTGAGGAATTTAAGACTACCGGGCCAAGGCCCGACTTTTTGGCCCTACGTAGACCCGGGGAATTCCCCTGGATCTGGGATTGGCTAAGGAAGGGTGTCATTCGCCCGCGCTGGGTCGCGGTGGAAAATCCGCAACCGGCGGTGGATTGGGTGCGTAAGCTCGAGCCCCTGGGATTCCGGCTCCGGTGGTTTTTTCATGACGACGAGTACTATCGTTTCAAGCAAACATGAAAATTGCCTTCCATAGCGGCTACCTTGGATTCCGGGGCACGGAAGTAGCCCTGATGGATTATGCTTGGGGGAACAAAGAAATTTTGGGAAACGAATCATTCTTTTTACTGCCTTGGAGGGAAGGGGTGGAAAATCACCCGGTCGTGCGGGTGATGTCGGGAATCGCGCCGGTCCGTTTTTACCGTGATGCGGATGAGCGAGAGGCGATTTTGCAGGAAGAGGGGGCAGATTATTTTTATGCCATTAAAAACGGTTGGAACGATGGGGTGTATTCGAAACGAGTCGTCACGGGAATTCATGCGATCTTTCGTGAATCAGAATTTCACGGAGACATCTACGCCTATGTCTCCCCTTGGTTATCTGAAGTCATGGCCCATGGAAAAACCCCATGGGTTCCCCATATGGTCCGACTCGCCGACACACAGGAAAATCTCCGGCCAGAATTGGGAATCCCTAATGATGCCGTTGTGTTCGGCCGGCATGGCGGAGATGACTCCTTTGACATTCCCTGGGTCCAGAAAACGGTTCTCCGGTTTGCCCGAAAGAATCCTGACGTGCATTTTCTTTTTTTGAACACCCGGGCTTTTTTCAAAGAGAATCTCCCCAACGTTCATCACCTTCCAGGTACTGCAGATGTAAAAAAAAAGAGGGCCTTTCTGAATACGGCAAACGCCATGATCCATGGCCGACAACGAGGAGAAACGTTTGGTTTAGCCTGCCTGGAGTTTGCGGCATTGGGTAAAACAGTCCTAACGTACGCAGATTCGCCTGAGCAGGGTCATTTAGGCGTTCTAGGAGCTGCCTGTCAGACCTATCGGGATGAAGGGGGCCTGACCGAGGTGCTTCTCATGCAGGGTGGGGAGAACCACGGGGTGGGCTTTTCCGGCTTTTATCCCGAGGCGGTCATGAACCGGTTTCGGGATGTTTTTTTACAGCCCCAATCAGCTATTCGTTGAAAAGCTTATTGCGTTTTGCCAGGCGCCATTTGGTCAGCCGAAAAAACCAGCGGCGCTGGGCGACCGGCTGAATCCGGGATGCAAAGATTTTCTCAAAAAAATGAAGAACCCGCTCCCGGGAAAATTCCTCCGGGGGTCGGTTGTGATGGAAAGGGGAAGCCCTGAGGTACTTCTCGTACAGTTGCGGGGTTGCGTCCACATGGCAAACATAGTCCGCCAGTTCGTGGGGATTCCGAAAGTCATGGGCGTTGATGAAGGCGTCCGGGTTAAAGTACCTTACGGCGTTCCGATCGCCCCAAAAAATAGGCACGGCATAGCTCGCCAGCGGATCGTACATTTTTTCCGTGGTCCACCCAAGCCGCTCCTTATTCTCAAAAGCCAAAACAAAACGGTAGTTTCGAAACAAGGCCAGTTTGTCGCCGATTCCAGAAAAGCCGGTGTTGTTCATGCCCCGGCCCGGAGAGTCGATGCGCTTTCTGCGGTTCAGAGCCTGAAAAAAAGTCGTGCGTTCCCTGACCGTGTAATTCGCATAACTGGAAAGGGCGGCGCAAAACCGTGTTTTCATTCGCCGGATCTCTTCCCAGTTCTCCCCGCCCCGGATCAAGGGCTGGGGAGAGCGGTCGAAGGCAAAAATGGGAAGATGGAGGACTCTGGGATCCGGCAGTTGGATGGGAAGAATTGCAAAGTCACATTCCTTCCAGTTGGGCAGATAAGTTTCGTGATGAACGTAAATCTTGGTACAGTTGTAAAGCCGATGGCGATGTCCCGTCAGGGCATAAATCAGAAAATCAGGTCGATCATCCCTTCGAATTCGGTATTTTTCTTCGAGAATAGGCAAAAAAAAGTTTTCAAACTGGATCGGACAATCGGAAAAGTTCAGGGATATCTCTTGCACCAAAGAAAAAAATAACCCGGAAACGGGTGGTCCCAAGAAGAAAAAGCCGAAAAATATGCTCTACCCCTTAATGGGCTGTTTGCCTCGTCGGCTCTTGGACTTATTAGAGACAAGCGAGCGAATTGTTCCCCGACATGAGGTTAATTCGATGGAAATTTGGGTCAAAGCACTTCGCGAGCTCAAAATTGCCTTTGTGCGCCAAGACGTATTTTTAGATCTTTATTGTGCCGATCCGAGGCTTTCCGGTCCCGAACTTGTCCGCAACTCGGTCCAACGAACAGGGCCAGCTGGGCTACTCGTTGATTTTGAGGCTGACTACTGGATTCTCAAGGAAGATTCTGCCCCGGAGTGCTCCATTTGGATGGAAAAAATAGCCAATGACCCCGATCCTCAACCGGATGTCTACCGAAGTCAGAAGGACCAACCTCCACGTGCAAACTTTTCCACAACTTTTGCAAGCCATGCCGTAAGAGCGGATGAGGTTCCCTGGGAAGATTACGATCTGGTGGTGTCGATTGATATTTCGGTGCCGTTTCGGATTCTTTCCAAAACACGTCGACCTCTCTGGGCTTATCTTCCTGGAGATCCCGGTGTTCCCACGGCCAAACGATCTCTGCTCAAGCCACCCGGGAACTACCACGTAAGCCTTTCCCACGGTTTCCGGAGATACCCTGTTCGTCCCAGCCTGGGGCCCAGGACCATTGAGTTCCCCTACACTTTTCTCCGGCAATCAACATGGCAAATGGTGTTCCCCCCCGTTTCGGCTGAGATGCGTTTGGGTACAATGGTCGAAAGTCACACGGATCGTCTCCTGGAGGCTAATGAAAGGCTCGAACTTGGAAAGGTGGGTCCGGTTCGACGTCCGACAGGATCCATCCAGGAGGTTGCTGACAGCTTGAACCGGTCCAAATTTTATTTTCGGTGTGGCGGTGGTCCGGTGATTGGCAATGGAATCATTGAAGCCGTTGCCGCCGGGTGCTTGGCCGTGGGGAATCACCGCGAATTTGTGAATCGATCCTTGTTTACACCCTCCACACGATGTGAGGAAAGGCATGCGGGCATAAGAAAAATCCAACAACTCCACCTTGATCCGCTGCGGATGAAGAAGCTTTGCGCCCTCCAAGGAACATTGGCAGATTATTTCTGTTTTTTTCGCCCCGTGCGGGACCTTCTGGATATCTGGACCCGACTGAAAAAAAGATGAGTTTTCCCCTTGAAGATCCCTAACATCCCATGACCCTCTAGGCATGAAAAAAGAGACGATTTTAGTCACCGGCGGGGCCGGAATGATCGGCAGTAACCTCGTCAAGAGTTTGAGGGAAAAGGGACACCGGGTCTTGGTCGTGGACAATTTATGGAGGGGCCGAAAGGAGAATTTGTTGGACGATCGGGGCATCCCGGTAATTAATTTCCAAAGAGATTTTTTCCGGCTCGATCTCCGGGAGAGCCGGGCGTTAGAGAAAATCGGTGTCCGGCCGGATGTGGTGGTGCATTTGGCCGATATTGTTGCGGGGATCGGGTATGTTTTTCAAAATGAAGGAACAATCTTCCGAGAGAACCTTCTCATCAACACCCATACGTTTACTTGGGTGCGATCCGTCCGGCCGCGGTTGTTGGTGTATGTGGGCACCGCCTGCAGTTTCCCGCGGGAATTGCAAATGTCGCGCAGAGCCCGTGCCTTGAAAGAGGATGACCTTTATCCGGCGCATCCGGAATCGGCTTATGGCTGGAGCAAGCTGATGGGAACCTACGAGGCCGAGCTCCTGGGGCGGGAAACAGGCATCCGGGTCAGCAACCTGATTTTCCACAATGTGTATGGGACTCCCTGCGACCTCGGGCCGCGTTCCCAGGTGATTCCGGCCCTCGCCCTCCGCGCCCTACGGTATCCAAGGGAACCCTTTGTGGTCTGGGGTTCGGGAAAACAGGGAAGGGCTTTTTTACATGTGGACGATGCCGTGCGCGCTATTGTTTTGGCGCTGCGCAAGGGGTGGAATCAGGGTCCGATCCAGATCGGACCAGCCTCCTGCACTACCATCCGAACGGTGGCTGAGACGTTGGTCAAGATCTGCGGCAAGAAAATTGCGATCCGTTACGACTTGAAGAGGCCGGAGGGAGACCAAGCGCGATGTGCCCATTTCGGGAAAGCCCGGCGGCTGCTGGGCTGGAAGCCCCGAGTCAGCCTGCTGAGTGGGTTGACCCGCCTCTATGGGTGGATTCGGCAGCAAAAAAGGGTACGTGGCTAACACCTAAGGATATGCCAGACCGCCGGGAAAAATTTCGTGTTTTGGCGGTGATCATTGCTGTTTTTCTTGTGCTGGTTCTGGATTTCTCCTGCAAGAATATTTACCGGAGCTTTCGTCCGGTCGCCCATGGACGGACTTCTCATCCGGTGTACGATCACGGATATCGAGAAAACTTCCAATGGATCGACAAGTACGGCCCGCTCCAGACGCAGTTTTTCAGCAATTCCATCGGTTTTCGAGACTCCAAAATCCGTGAGGTTCCCCTTAACAGCCAAGATCCCCGGTTGCTCCTGATCGGTGATTCCTACTGCGAGGGGGTGGGCGTTCCGTGGGAGAAAACCTTTGCGGGCATCCTGGAAGAAAAGTTGAAATCCCAAAGGATTGAGGTGCTCAACGCCGGGGTGATGTCCTACACGCCCATCCTAGAAAAGGTCAAAATTAGGTATCTGCTGGAAGAACGAGGATTAGAATTCGACCGAGTCATCCTCTTTCTGGATCTTTCCGATATCAAGGACGAGTTATATTACGAGGAGGATGGCCAAGGTCGGGCCCGCTTGATCCCTTACGGACCGTTTGCCTCGCAGGCTGGGTGGGGAACCTGGGTGGAAAAATTCGGGGAATTTTGTGAAGATAAAGTGGAGCCCAATTTTGTCCTCCTCGGGGCCCTGGCAAGAAATCTGAAGATTGAAATCCGTAAAGCCGCCCGGAAGGAGCTGGGGAAACGTGGGGCTTTCACGACCCTGCCGGACTGGATTCAATACTGGGAAACGGAGGATCCGCCCAAAAAGGAAATTGCGGATCGCGGCATCCAAAAACTGCAGGCGACTATGGATCATTTGGTCTTCTACCTGCAGGAAAAAAAAATTCCGTTAACCTTGGTCATTTTTCCCCGCCAAGAGTACTCCATGGAGGGGTCAAAGAAAACCAAGGTGCAAAAAATCTGGCATGAGTGGAGCGCGAGGAGGGGAGTCAATTTGGTCGATCTTTTTCCCGCTTTTTCTGTGCCAGATGCCGCGCGGTATTACATTCCCGGAGACGGGCACTGGAATGAAGAGGGGCATGCCCTCGTAGCAGGAATTCTTCTCAAAAACTGGATAAGAATCCAACCTAGCGAACTAAAATGAAAGTTCTTGGGATCTCTGCTTTTTACCATGACTCGGCCGCCGCCCTGGTGGTGGACGGAAAGATCGTGGCGGCGGCGCAGGAGGAGCGATTTACCCGAAAAAAACACGACGAGGCTTTTCCGGTCAAAGCGGCGGAATACTGCCTGCGGGAGGCCGGCATCCGGAATGAAGACCTGGATTTCGTCGCCTTTTATGAAAAACCTCTTCGAAAATTTGACCGACTGCTGGAAACTTACTTGGCCTTGGCGCCAAGGGGCTTTTCTTCCTTCCTGCGGGCTATCCCCGTCTGGTTAAAAGATAAGCTCTTTCTGGCGAAGCGGATGCGGGATCAACTCCCCGGCTACACCAAGGCGTTTGTCTATCCGAGCCATCACGAGTCCCATGCCGCCAGCGCCTTCTTTCCTTCGCCTTTTCAGGAGGCGGCCATCCTGACCATGGACGGGGTGGGGGAATGGGCGACGGCCAGCATCGGGGTGGGTCGGGGAAACCGGATCGAACTTCTCAAGGAAATGCACTTTCCCCACTCCCTAGGTCTGCTCTACTCGGCCTTCACTTACTTTTGCGGGTTCAAGGTCAACTCCGGGGAGTACAAGTTGATGGGGCTGGCCCCGTATGGGCAACCAATCTACGCCGACCTGATCCGGAAGAATCTGGTCAAAATCTATGAGGATGGCTCCATTTGGATGGATCAGTCCTACTACAACTACGCGGGCGGACTGACCATGACCTCCAAGAAGTTCGACAAGCTTTTTGGTGGGCCGCCCCGCCGGCGGGAAAGCCCGATCACGCAGCGGGAAATGGATCTGGCCGCGTCCATTCAGGTGGTCACCGAGGAAATCATGTTAAAAATGGCCCGGCACGCCCACCAGCTGACCGGAATGAAGCATCTCTGTCTGGCCGGCGGCGTGGCCCTAAACTGCGTGGGCAACGGGCGGCTCCTGCGGGAAGGGCCGTTTGAGGACATCTGGGTGCAGCCGGCCTCCGGGGACGCCGGCGGCGCATTGGGCGCGGCCCTTTTTACCTGGTATCAGTTGTTGGAAAAGCCGCGAACCGCGCAAGCTGAGGATTCTATGGAGGGCTCTTACCTCGGACCTCAACCCGAGGACGCTACCACGCGGAGTTTTCTGGAAAGGGAAGGGGCAAAGTTTCGTCATATCCCCGAGGAAGATCGCCTTTGCGAAGAGGTAGCCGGCCTAATCGCAGCGGAAAAGGTAGTGGGTTGGGTGAGCGGAAGGATGGAGTTCGGCCCAAGGGCGCTGGGAGCGCGTAGTATCCTAGGCGATGCCCGAAGCGAGAAAATGCAGACCCAGATGAATGTGAAGATCAAGTTCCGGGAATCGTTCCGGCCCTTTGCGCCGTCCGTGATGCAGGAAAAGGCGGCGGACTGGTTTGGCATTGATCGGCGCCACCGCAGTCCTTACATGCTGATTGTGGCGCCGGTTTTGGAAAAACACCGGCAGGGCAGTTCCCGGAATGGGGCCGCCGGCCTGGACCGGGTGAAGGAGAGGCGATCCTTGTTACCGGCCATCACGCATGTGGACTACTCCGCCCGCCTGCAAACGGTGAACGGCAATACTCGTTACCGGAAGCTGCTCGAAGCTTTTGAAAGAAAGACGGGTTCGCCGGTCATCATCAACACCAGCTTTAATGTGCGGGGAGAGCCGATCGTCTGCACAGCGGAGGAAGCCTACCGCTGCTTTCTGAACACCGACATGGATGCGCTGGTGATCGGAAACTTTCTGTTGCTCAAGGAGGAAAATGCCGCCGCCAGTGCCGAAGCCCGGG
>Ga0194123_10002006_pt1 | contig 28039 bp, 26 predicted proteins | sample TA2MahsurfametaG_5_FD_155479 | JGI IMG/M metagenome (GOLD analysis project Ga0194123, IMG submission 155479) | Freshwater microbial communities from Lake Tanganyika, Tanzania - TA2015023 Mahale A surface | ecosystem: Environmental > Aquatic > Freshwater > Lake | place: Tanzania: Lake Tanganyika... | reverse complement strand
TATTTTCGTAAAATCAACATATTCTGCTACAGTAGGTTGCCCTCCTACAGACTCATGGGCTGCATTATTAAATAGAACATGCCAAAAGTTATTAAGTTTCAAACTACCGACCAGTGGAAGTGAACCCATATGCATTAACACAGCTCCATCTCCATCAAAACAAAATATTTTATGATGAGGAGAGTTCAACGCAACACCCTGTGCTAGAGTAGATGCATGCCCCATTGATCCAACCATCAAAAAATCATTTTCATGCGATTGTCCTAAAGACTCTCGAATTTCATATACCTCACGTGAGGTTTTACCTGTTGTTGAAATTATTTTGGATTCTTGAGAAAGCCTTGTAATGAGTATCTTTAATGCTTGCTCTCTTGTCATGTCACTCACAATTTTATAAACAGTTTGTTCAATCTTACAAGAATCAAAAGTGTCATTTTCAACAAGTAGAGCCACGGGCTGAGATAGCTTTCTAGCTTGTATTATTAAATCTTTCAGTATCTCTTTCGCTTGTATTAAATCTTTGGGTAAAACACGATAAGGAATCTCTAAGCATTTTAACAAATCAGGCGTAATGCGCCCTTGTTTAATGTGTTGGGGTTCGTCTTTGATACCAGGTATTCCTCTCCAACCAATCATTAATAGCATTGGAATTCCATAAACCTCAGAATCTGTTAAGGAAGTTAAAGGGTTTAAAGCATTCCCTAAACCTGAATTTTGCATATAAATAAGAGGAATTTGTCCCGTAGCTAAATAATATCCTGCGCCCAATGCAATTGCGCTTCCTTCATTTGGCGTAATAATATGCTTTTCTTTACATACTTTATTTTGTATATATGCACAGATATCTTTTAAGAGTGAATCTGGAACACCAGCAAAAAAATCAATTTGCTCTTCCTGAAGTAATTTATAAAAGTCTAAACAATTCATCGTCATATTTCTTTTCTTCACATTTTACCAAATATACGCAGTCCCATTTTCTTCAAATTGATTACTGTGACAAATGAAGCAGCCTTATAAAATTCTATTAGCTTGCAGGAATTAAATTTAATATTTCTTTAATAGGCATACAATGGTCGTCCGCCTCATAAGCTCGCCCGTACTTTAAAATCTTCTGTGCTGTTACTACCATTGCAGGATAGGCACTTCTAAGAAGATGATTAGCATAAATCACTATATTAATACCAGCACGGGCTAATTCTTTCTCTGTAATGCTTACATAAGATGTTGGAACAACAACAAGGGGAATATCTTTGGAGTATTCTCTAAACTGTCGAGTAAATTCTAGAACTTCATCAGGTGTTTCCTGTCTAGAATGAATCATAATCCCATCAGCTCCACCTTCAACATATACCTTGGCCCGCATCACGGCATCCTCCATGCCTTTTTCAAGAATCAGACTTTCAATACGTGCGATAATCATTAAATCTGATGAAATTTGAGCATTCTTACCTGCTCTAATTTTTTCAGCAAATTCTTGAGGTGAATCTTGCGATTGATCAACTTCTGTCCCATACAGAGAATTTCGCTTTTCTCCCACCTTATCTTCAATAATAATAGCAGATACACCTAAGCGCTCGAGAGTCCGAACCGTAAATTTGAAATGTTCAATTCTCCCTCCATTATCAGCGTCCACAATTATAGGCTTGGTTGTTACTTCAAGAATTTGCTCAATAGTCTCTATACGTGAAGACATATCCACAGATGCGTTATCAGGCTTACCCTTAGAAACAGAATCTGTCAAACTACTTTCCCATATACCATCAAATTCTAAAAAACCGTTTTCATTCTCAACCTTTAGATTCTCAACAATAAGCCCAGATAAACCATTATGAACTTCCATAATGCGTATCAGAGGTTTAATTTGTAAAAACCTTCGGAGGCTTCTTTGGCGCATATCAGCGGTTACGCCACGCTGTTTGAGTCCATTTGCGATATAAGTAGATGAAAGACCTTGAGTGTATGGAACTTCAATTAACTCTCCCCCCCATTGCTGAAGGGTTTTAAGAACATTTTCTCGGATTTTTGCTCCAAAACCTACGCGCCAATCATCACCATGAATCACATAATCTGGCTTTATTTTTTCAATATTCTTTGTGTAATCTGGACTTTCTTGCGTGACAACCTCTGCAACACCTTTGAGATTTTCCACAACTTCTTTTCTTTGTTCAAAAGGAACCATGGGTATGCGCTTATATTCAGCTATAGCTTGGTCTGTTAAAACCCCAACAATTAGTTTACCTAATTTGTTTCCTTCTTTTATAATGTTAAGATGACCTGCGTGAATGAAGTCTGCACTTATAGCCATATAAACTGTTTTCATTTCAAATTCCTTTTTAATTAAACCAACATTTCGATTCAAAGACTGCGCGCTGAATATCTTTTAAACGCGAAAGCTCTTTTTGCGTTTCCAAAGTTATTTCAGCAGGAATTCCAACGCAATATAACTTCGGAGAATCTTCATCCTGTTTTCTGAACTGATGCTCAATAAAGGGTTGGATATAAAGAGAGTCTCCCGGGTTTAGTGTCTTGTGATATAACTGTTCCTGATATTTCCATGAAAAGATACAAGGAGAACTTCCATAATTAAATACATATGAGTGAAGACCGGTTTTAAAGTCTGCAGAAAATTCCTTAGATGTACTTAACACCTTTATTTTAGAGGACTTTACTAACGGCATCTCCACAACTGAAGCTAGCGCTTTAATAGCATAATGGGGTTCCTTTTTTGAAGGGTAGGAAAAAGCTTGAGTTTCCACCTCCTTTTGAACATGAACCTTCTCGCTACTTTTAGCCATAAATGGAATAAGATCCAAAACATCTACTTTTAGAATCTCAGCAATACCCTTTAGTTCCAACTCAGAAAGCTCTTTATTCGTATCATGCACGTCAATTGAGTACCCTTTTTCACTCAAAAGATTCGCTAAAATTTCTCTATTCATTCTACAATTAGCGAGGTGATAATCTACGAGCGATTGGGTGGCTTTATGTTTATTTTCAAGCTTCAAAACATATTGCTTCATCCGCTCTAAGCCTAAATTGTAAATTTCTTTGAGTGATCTTTTAACATTTGCACCAAACGTCACAGCAATAATATATGCTTCTTGAGATTGATCGCGAGTTGTAAAACTATGGGGATAAAAAGGAGTAATATAATTTGAGTCGCCTGTATTCATTTCTTCACAATACTTTATACCATCGATTTCATAATAAAAATTGACAGGACCAACAAAAAAGGTAACTTGATGCATAAAATGGCCATTATTGTAGATAACGTCTGGATTATTGGGATCATTATCAGAAACAAATCTAAGCTGTTTTATCCATTCGGGTCTAAAATAACTCAATTTTGACATGACTGTATCACGATATTCATAATACGGTGATTTTGCCCCATGTCGATTAGACCGTTGAAAGATACGTGAACTTTTTTTAGATTCTTCTAAAGAATAAATCTTTATTCCTTTATCACAATCATTTTCTAAGAGAAAAAGTTGGGATTTATTAATTGGATAGTATTCAGAACAAGTTTCTATAAATTTATTAACCGTTTCTACCTCTGAATTCCCGTCAACAATACTTTGGATAACAGCTTCGTCCCACTTAATTTCTTTCGCACAAGATTCAACTGTGCGCTTCAAATCATTAAGTTCACTCAAAATAAGAGCGCCTTGAGCTTTTAATTGGTTTTTTCTTGTTGTGTCATCCATACTTCTGCATTCTTTAAATCTTGTTCTGTATCAATTTCCCTCCATCCATCCTCAACAAAAGCACATTCTACTGTATATCCTTGGGAAATTAAATAATTAAGAAAATCAGTAAGATAGGCTTTTTCAAAGAGAGGCGCATTTTCAAATGCCTTCTGAGAATATTTATCTTTCGCTTTTTTGAATTCATCTTTAAATATTTGGCAGCCCCGGGGAGATAATTTTAAAAGACCGATAAACTCGCCAACATTTTCTGCAATTCCTTCAATATTTTTTCCTAACTTGAAAGCTTTTTTTGACTCATCGAAATGAACTTTTTCCGCTTCAGATTCGGGATGTTCGTCACGCCCTATATACTTGGGGCGCCAGTGCTTATCTACAACAATCGAAATATCGGCCTGAGAGGCTGTAAGTTGTTCAACAATGTGCTTTGTGTAAATTATATCCGAATAAGAAATAATGATATCATCATCCAGGAAATCTTGAGCATACATTAAAGAGCAAAGGATATTATTTTCAGTATATGCTGTATTGATGAATTCATGAAATTGGGGGTAGGATATTTTTTCTTTCTGATGTCCTTTAATAATTCCAATATTATGAATATTATTTGACGTTAAAGCATCAAATAAATGTTCAATGATTGGTTTGGCACCAACATGAAGCATACATTTAGGTTTCTCAGCCGAATAATGCTTTAATCGAGATCCCATACCTGCAGCAATAATAACTGCTTTCATGACCCTTTGATGCTCCTTAGAATGGACTTATTCTCTAAAAAAGTTAATATAAATGAGACATGAGGGTTTTACAAGACTTATCTCCCATATTTCCTTTTCTTTCATATAAATAAAAGCTTAAATAAATATTAGAAAATAAGTTTAATCGTAGGAAATTTTTTAAATATATAAAATATGAGCATACAAAAGAACGACAAATGTTCTAAGGGATTTATCCCAGCTGCTTATGTCTCTTAATATTTCAGCTCCTCAAGAAAAGCAAAATGCACTTTATGAGTGGTTCATAAATCTTTATAGGAACTTTAGAAAAATTGGAAATTTTAAACCCGGAAAAAATACCGTGGTGCCGGCTGCAGGACTTGAACCCGCGACCTACTGATTACAAATCAGTTGCTCTACCAGCTGAGCTAAGCCGGCACACTTCTTATCTTACTAACAGGTTTTCCAGACTATTTCTACATTTTTTGCTTTCATGGTTGAAAAATCTTGCAAGGTGAGAGAATGTGGGTAAGTAAAAGTGTAATTAAGTGATCAACCAAACGGCATAAGGACTCTCCCAAGATGAGCAAAGAACTCACCACAAAGGTATTAATTATAGGCGCAGGCCCTGCAGGATATACAGCAGCTATTTATGCAGCACGAGCAAATTTAAAACCTTTGCAAGTTATGGGTCTACAACCGGGAGGCCAACTTATGATTACCACTGATGTTGAAAATTACCCTGGATTTGCTGAGACCATTCAAGGTCCATGGCTTATGGATCAGATGCGCGCACAAGCAGAACATGTGGGGACTCACATGGTAGAGGATATGATTGTAAAGGTAGACTTCAGTACCCGTCCCTTCCACTGCTGGGGTGAAAATGGCACACATTATATTGCTGACACAGTCATCATCTCAACAGGTGCCCAAGCCAAGTGGCTTGGGATTCCTTCTGAAGAAAAATATAGAGGCTTTGGGGTTTCAGCTTGCGCCACATGTGATGGCTTCTTCTTTCGAGGTAAAAAAGTTGCCATTGTTGGAGGGGGAAACACTGCTGTAGAGGAAGCCATTTTTTTAACCAACCATGCAGAACACGTGACTCTCATTCATAGGCGCGATACATTGCGCGCTGAGAAAATAGCTCAAGATCGTATGTTCAGAAATCCCAAAATTTCTACACTCTGGGATACGACCGTTGAAGAAGTGTTGGGAACTGAGGCTCCTCTTTCCGTTACGGGCTTACGCCTTCGGAATACTAAAACCGATGCTTTTTCAGAAATGGCTGTGGACGGATTGTTCATTGCCATTGGCCACACACCCATGAGCGAACCTTTCCGAGGCGCCTTAAAAACAGACAGTGAGGGATATATATTGGTTAAACCCAACAGCACAGCGACCGAGATCCCCGGTGTGTTTGCAGCAGGTGATGTACAAGATAAAATTTTTCGCCAAGCTGTTACAGCAGCAGGTCAAGGCTGCATGGCCGCAATTGAAGCCGAGAAATTTTTAAATCATTAATACCCCTCACCCATGGCTCCGCCATGACCTCTCCCACAAGGGGAGAGGTACAATAAAAGAGATCGTCACTGCGAGTGAAACGAAGCAGTCTATGTATTAAGGATAAGAATACACTGATTGCTTCGTCGCTTACGCTCCTCGCAAGGACGATCGGGGCACCTTTTCTCTCTCTTCTCTTCTCTTCTCTTCTCTTCTCTTCTCTTCTTTCGCTTTCTATATCCCCATTGGTGTCCGCATCGGAAGGCTCCAAACTCGACTTTTCAGTCGGTAGGAGAGAGCGCTTCCTTAAGGTTATTAAGGATGCGAGTTAACAGCTATCCTTGCGGATAGATAGGCGTGATCTTGCTATAAAACTTGGGCTCTCAAAGTGAGCTTCAAATTTGAAGCAATGCACGCAGAGCCGATGCGGACGCAAATGGGGATACATTTGTTGAAGGACTTGTGGATCATAAAGTCGACATTCATGATCCTTCATTCTTCAGGAGAAGCGAGTGATACAATAAAAAATTATAAAGACATTTTTATCTTCCTTTTCCTAATAAGCTGTTTAACAAAGTGTTTTTAAAAACGCGCTAGCAGGAAGAGTATTAAGAGATGCCCATTTTAAAAGTCAAATTATTAAATTGCCCATAAGAAGATAAAATTAGTACATGGATTGCCGTGCTCCCTACGGTCGCTCGCAATTGTAAAGGTTAGGTAATTCGTTGACAAAGTTTTAGGTAGTTGTGAAAGGTCCGGTGGGAAGGCCTTGAATGAATTGCACCACATAGGGATTATCGGTTGCATCCATCTCATGAATTGTTCCTGTCCAAATAAGGCGCCCTTGGTGAAGCAGACCAACACGATCTGCGATTTTGCGCACGCTGACGATGTCATGTGTGATGGTGAGTGCGCTTGCCCCTATTTTGCGAACACTATCAATAATGAGTTTATTAATGGTTCCGCTCACGATAGGATCAAGCCCTGTTGTGGGTTCATCAAAGAAAATGACCTCAGGGTTGTGTGCAATGGCGCGTGCCAAGGCGACCCGCTTTTGCATACCACCCGACAGCTCGGCTGGATAAATCATGGCTGAAGCTTCTTCTAAATTCACCGCTTGAAGTTTCTCAAGGGCAATCTTTTTAGCTTCTATCGGGGACATTCCATGTCCATGGGTGAGTGCAAAGGCAACATTTTCCCATACCGTCATGCTGTCAAAAAGAGCACCGCCTTGAAACAGCATACCAAATTTCTCGAGAGCTTTCTGACGAGCCGTATAAGAAAGGCCAGTAATTTCTTGACCATCAATTTTAATTGTTCCCGCATCTGGCTCGATGAGACCTAAGATGCATTTAATCAGCACAGATTTCCCCGTCCCTGAGCCACCAATCACAACAAACGATTCACCCGCATGTAAATCTAGATTGATGCCATTTAAAACCACCTTTTTCCCGAAGGATTTTTTGAGGCCACGTACCGAAATTTTAAGAGGTATTGTCATGCTTCAATGGGAAAATAAAATAGAGGTTAATGCATAGTTCAAGAAAAGTATCAAAATGGAAGCTGAAACCACAGCATTTGTGGTGGCGCGCCCCACACCAGCCGCACCTCGGCCCGAATAATAGCCTTGATAACATCCCATAAGGGAAATAACCAACCCGAATGCTGAGGCTTTAATGAGACCTGAAATCACATCTTCTGCTTCTAAATATTTGACCGTTTGATGAAGATAGTTGGCATGATTAAATCCAAGCTTGTAAATGCTGACTAAGTATCCCCCGAACACACCAATAATATCTGCAATAATGACCAACAAAGGCAACATTAATACGCCAGCTATAAGCCGAGGAACTACAAGATATTTCAAAGGATTTGTTGAAAGAGTGGTCAGAGCATCAATTTGCTCCGTCACCCGCATGGTTGCAATTTCTGCAGCCATGGCCGCTCCAATACGTCCTGCCACCATCAACCCCGCCAAGACAGGGCCCAATTCTCGGGTCATGGACAAAACAACAACTGTAGCAACGGCCCCTTCTGCATTAAATCGCTCAAAACTTGTATGACTTTGAAGCGCTAAAACCATGCCGGTGAAAATGGCAGTGAGTCCAACAACGGGGAGAGAAAAGTACCCAATGTTGAGAAATTGAGCAACCAGCTGACGCCAATAAAGCGGTGGTCGTGCAGCATGGTATATACTTGTAACAAAGAAAACCCCTAAGCGCCCTGAGTTCATGACAAAGTTGATAAAGACGCGTCCTATGGTGCTGAGAAACCGACCAATCGCACATAAACAATTGAGTACATTTATTTTTTCTATAACATTAAGGTTTCCAAGCATCTTTATCCTGACCGCTCAACGAGCACAAATTTGCGACTGCAATAAGGGCATACAATTGATCCCTCTTTTCCCATGTTTAAATAAACCTGCGGGTGGCCTAAATCGTCCCCTTTGCCTTTACCATCGCACCAGACAAGGGTAGACTCCACCAAAACTTCATCAAATGTATAGCTTGCAGGTGTATCTCCCATTGTTTTCGACTCATATCATCATTATTAGACTGCTTCATTTGGTTGCCTTTCCCAAAATAATGTTTTGGCAACATCCTAAAATTACAGTATATAAACATACAGCAAGTTGCAAGATGTCCTCCAACTTTGCCCTTATCCAAATGTTCTTTGGTAAGAAATCTCACAAGCGCCCGTAGCTCAGCTGGATAGAGCGTTGCCCTCCGGAGGCAAAGGTCAGAGGTTCGAATCCCCTCGGGCGCGCCATTTAAATTTACAGCAAGTACAGACACAATTATGGGCTGTTTAAAAATCCCTGAGAATGCCTTATCCTTAATACTATTAGCTGTCTGGATGTATACTTATGTGCGTCAAAATAATTGTTTATTTATATTGATATTACTTAAAAAAAAGAATATAAATAAATCGTTCTTGATGCCCTTCTAACTTAATAAGTACAATACTCAAAAAAGTTATACTCTCCTCGCATCACGAACATCTCAGCATCTGTTTTAGTCCTATATAAATAAGAATAATAATAAAAATAGGGGTATAAAATGGTGTACAAAATAAAAAACATCTTTAAAAAATACAGCTTCTTCGTCTTACTCGTCACATTAATATACGGTAAGGGAGTTTATGCACATTTAGGAATAGAGACTCCTTTTGTGCACTTTGAAACCAGAGATGGTTTTACCGTTATTATGGATCCTAAGAAGGAAACCATAGTTTGTGATGATTGCATGATCCTCCCCAAGTTAGTGGAACAACAAATAGATGAAGACGACGATAAAACTATGAGTCAATCTTCGTGGGTGCAATCTGTTGGTCAACAAACTAAAAGTCTCACATGGTCAGCTACAAAATTAGGAGGCAAAGCAACTTGGTATGTTTTAGAGTCTGCTGCTGAGTGGGTCCTTCGAACGGCATTGGCATACAATGTCGCCTATTATAATACCGACGCCATTGAATGGGGTGTGGCTAAGGGAGCTGGCATTGTCGCAACGCTCGCTCTCGGACCTGCAGCTGCCATAGGTGCAGAAGCTGCTGCGCGAACAACCTTAAAAGTCGGACATTTATTGATGCCTGGATTTGAAGGAATGATCGCAGGTGCAGCCTTACCTGTTATCAAACCACTTACTGATTTTACCATTAATCATACACCCGATGCTGTAAAAGCCGTAGCCCGTGGTACGCAATCAATCATAAATACTGTAGGCTCGACTGCGCGCGCTGCAAAACCGATTGCAGAAACGGTAATTGATAAAGGCGTAAGCGTCATAAAGACTATTGCGAATGGCACCCAAAAAGCTTGGAATTCGGGTAAGAAAACCGCTGAGTCATTATGGGAGTCTTCAAAGATAGCACTCGGAACGGCAGCTACTGTTGTAAAAGAAAAAGCATCAGAAACTTTAGATGTCATAAAGGATACAGCATCAAAGGCAACAAAGAGCGTAGCCAGTGCGGCACAATCCGTTTGGTCTTTTGGTAAAAAAGCCTTTGCTTCCTTTTGGGGATAACCTTGAAATTAAAATGTCATCGTAATGCAAATCCCCTATAAAAAAGGGATCAACGATAATAATAAGATTCTTAACCACCTAAGGGCGCTAACACAGTTAGCGCTCTTTTTTGTAGCTCCCTATTTCACATCAAAAAACGAAGTTGTTTTCAAAAAGGTTTGAAAGTATGGTTGCAAAGGAATTGATTGAAAAACGAGATTTGCAAAAGTTGAGTTTAAGGAAAAGAACGTTATGAAGAACCTATTTATGAAATTTATTGTATGTTTTCTCTTAATGTTTATGGCTATACACACTACTCAAGCCAAGACAGCTTTACCCGCAGAGTTAGAAAGTGATTCTGAGAGAGGCCCCGCCCCTAAAAGATTATGCAGAGACTATCATGGAAGTTGTCTCGCACGTATTCCGGATGATTTCAAGGAAGCAGCACATCCCCTCTTAACATCTCTTTTAGGAACGATGACCACCGACGACCAAAGAGAGTACTTTTGGGAAAGTCTTGAATCTTATGATCTCTTAGAAAAGCTTCCCCTCGTGAATCACTTTGTTTCAAAATATAGGAATGGGTATGAATGCAGTGTTGTATTAGATCTTCTAGATTATATGCCTCTCCCCAGAACTCAAAGATCAACAAGAAGAATTATAGACCTGATTCAGCGCGCACACACCGATGGGACAAACCGTACATTTTACTTCTATACGATGGAAATGATGAATTTAATGAATCGCGATCAATGTTTGCAGGCTCTTCCTTTAATTATTGCTGTTTTAAACAAAATTGAAGATGAAAATGAACGTGAGGCCATCTTTATAAATTCCAAGGAAGCAGAATCTGATCCGTACGAAGAACTGCAGCTTCTAATGTCTGTGGTTAATAGGTGTCTGCGTTCTTCTACTTGTTTCGCCACCTACAACGCCCTCTTTCTCTTCAACAATAGAAATGAAATGATTCCCACTGTTGTTAGTCTCTTTGACGGTCTTGAAGATGCTGATGAGTGTTTTGATATTTCTGAGGCAATCACTGCCATGGATATAGATGACAACCGTACCGAAATCGTGAAGAATGCAGCACTTCTCATTCAAAGAGACAACACATGCGATCAACGAATTGATCTTATTAGAAGAGCTGCCGTTGACTATAACTCTGCGCCGAGTTCTGAATATGAATATGACGATGAATAATATTATTTATTAAGAAAATCTTCGCGTACGTAATATTTTTTAAGCTTTAAGCCAGAACTTACGCTCTTCTTTCAGACGCCCTTTTGCAATGGCAAGGCGAATCGCAGCTAAAAGCCGGTTCATAAAGGTGACATTATGGATGGTGAGGAGAGTTAAAGCCAACAACTCCTGGGCTTTCAATAAATGATGGAGATAGGAGCGAGAGTACGTCTGACAGGTGGTGCAAGGACAATCAGGCTCGATGGGATTTGGATCTTCTCGGCATGCACGGTTTCGCAAATTCAGATGTTCCCCCCGTCCGGGAAGTCCATGAACGGGGCGAACAAGAGCTCCCCCATGGCGGGCTAAGCGAGTGGGATGAACACAATCAAAGGTATCAATGCCATAGGTTACGCCTTCAAAAATATCTCGAATCCCTCCAATGCCGAGTAGGTGGATGGGGCGTTGATGATCAAGACGTGGGGCCGTCATCGCAACAACAGCATACATCTGTTCCTTGTGAGCCCCTAAAGAACCTCCGATGGCGTGTCCAAAAAATGGTTGGCTGTTTACAAAATCACACGCTTCCTTGCGCAGATCCTCATAGACACCGCCTTGAACAATGCCATAAAGTGCTTGGGTACCTGTGTCGTGGCGCTGAAATTCTCCCAGGCTCCGTAAGGCCCAACGGTGGCTCATGTCTAAAGAGCGTTGCGTATACTCTTTGTCCACATGAAAGGGGGTACATTCATCTAGAACAACCACAAGGTCTGGACCCAACTGTCGTTGAATTTGAATGGATCTTTCAGGCGTTAAAAGATGCATGGATCCATCAATATATGATTTAAATCGAGCCCCCTCTTCCGAAATTTTTAGAAGCGTTTTTGGGCGCATATTTGTGCGCTTTCCTTTAATTTCTGAAGCAACAGACCCATGCCCTAAACTAAAAATCTGAAAACCTCCCGAATCTGTCAACATGGGACCATTCCAGCCCATAAAACGGTGCAATCCCCCCATCTTTTGGATGATGTCTGGGCCTGGTTGGAGCATGAGATGGTAAGTATTAGATAAAATAAATTGTGTCCCGCAGGCGCGCATTTGATCTGGCGTCATGGCTTTAATAGTTGCTTTTGTTGCACAAAAAATAAAAGCTGGGGTTTCAACGATGCCATGGGGAGTTTGAAGCTCCCCCAAGCGTGCACGTGACTCGCTCGAAGGATATTGATATGTAAAGGAAAAGGAAGACATTTGGTTTTATCCTTTTAATCCCTCGATCTTTTAGAACCGTCAGGCTGCTTTTTTGGCATATAAATCTTTATTTTCAACTTTGTAGATAGGGGAAGAAGGCAAACACAAATAGCTTAGGTACATAACAGGTGTCGACATAAAGGATACGAGAGCGCGCGCAAGGTATGTTCCTATAATATATGTAAATATGAGCTTATAAAGAGAGATGGGTGTAGGACTCAAGATAACCCAGGCAAATATGCTAAAGAGAGCATTATCAACAACGGCTGAAAAAAGAGTAGCAATATTGGTGCGAAGCCATAACCATCGCTTCTGGGTAACCCGCCCAATCCAATCAAAGATATAAATATCCAAGAATTGACTAATGGTATAAGCCAGCAACCCTGCCAACAAAATACGCGGGGATGGGGCAAAAAGGGCCATCATTGGTCCTTGAATAGTGTCTCCCTCCATAACTGGATAGCCTAAGGTAATAATCATTAGCAACGTCATGAGAATATGAGCGGAGAAACTTAACCAAACTCCCTTTTGAGCAACGGATTTTCCATAATGTTCTGTCAGAATGTCACTGGCAAGAAAAGTAGTCGCAAAGGTAATTGTGCCCAAAGCCACAGGTTCTGGAGAAAATAAGAAAGGTGCTGTTTTAAGGACTTGGACATTGGCGCCAATGACAATAACAGCATTATATAAATAAAGCCCTGCCACACCAAATAAGCGAAACATGAACAAAATGGATATAATACAGCACATAAAAGTCAGAAGAGCTAGGCTTTCTGCTGAAAGAGCCTGCATTGACTCAACCAATGGAATAATTAATGATGTGTCCATAAAAGTTCTATTAGGTAGGGGTTAAGATAAAAAATCTAGGTAATATCTCTAGATAAAAAATCAACCTAACTTATATTAGGTTATTCCAGCCACATCAGAGGAGTTCTTTTGAATAATTTTTTTCAACCGCACCAACTCTGGTGTTAATTTTGTTGAAGAGGATCTCTTTAAAAAGGCATCTAAACCGCCATGAAATTCTATTGTGCGAATACCATTAGTTGAAAGGCGTAATCTGACTTTGCGCCCAAGCGCTTCACTCATAAATGAAGCCTCCTGCAAGTTTGGCAAAAAACACCTACGTGATTTGTTATTTGCGTGGCTAACATTGTTGCCAAACAGAGTTGCTTTATTTGAAATTGCGCATTTCCTTGACATTTTACTAACTTCCTTAAAATTTCATCCTGTTGAAATGTTAATTTTCTACATACGCGATCTTTATGAATTCGTCAAGCGAAGAGTAATAACTTCCCTTAATTATTTGTTAATTATTTCCCTTTTAATATCAAATCTATGTGCCGTGATACGGAACTTTCAAATTACGGCACAACAAGCAATTCCCCTTGCTTTACATTAAGTTATTTAAGGAGAGTCAGAAATGTCCAAGAAACCCTGGGCTAAAAATATAGCTATTTCAGTTACTGCCGGGGCTCTTATCCTGGGTGTTCTCCTTTTCAAGAGCTTTGGTTTGAATAGGACAACCAGTTTACGTCCTTATTTTTCGTATTCAGCCGAAGAACTGAAATCCCTTGATGAATTAGATACCGATAAGACTATTACAGAAGAAGAAGTCAATAATTGGGTTCAAGTTGCTTTTGATTTAGTTAAAAAAACGAAGAAAGAAATAGACTTTAATCGCATTTACGCATATCTATTCACTGCTCATCGAGATGCAGCTGCTCTTTCTCATAAAAGTAAGAATAGGCTTGCCGGAAACCTTACAGAGGTTTCAAAGAAAACTATATGCCTTCTTTTACCTGATGATTGCTCCCAAATTCCCCTTAATGCTGCCTCTGATCCTTATTCATCCAAATTAGCTGAAATTGTCTTTAGCAAAATTAAAAGCCGCCTGGAAGAAGAAGAGGCCATGATTGCTTCGAACCCTTTAAAATCTCCTCCGAGCAATTGGTCTAAGGACAAGCACTATTTTGGTAGAAACTTTCCCAATCAAAAACCGTGGTTACTCGGTACGAATAATCAGTTTCGACCAGAGGCACCTTCAGCGTATACTTCTACAAATATTAAGATTCAGATTCAAGAATTGAGAAATATTTTATCCTCTGTCACCAAGGAGCAGCTTGATTCTGCAAAAAAATGGGAAGAGGGACGCGGGACCATTACGACTGGTGGACAATGGATTGCAATGGCAAATCAGTACATGACCGAGCATAAAATTCCCTTAGAAACTGCACTTTTTATACGTTCAGTGTTAGCAATGGCCCTTTCGGATGCGACCAATGCCTACAGTGATTCGAAATATACCTATTGGAAAAAGCGACCCAAAGCACAGTTCCCTGATTTACAAACGCCTCTTAAAACACCATCCAGTCCTAGCTATCCTTCTGGACATTCCACACTTGGCGCAGCAGGAGCCATTATCATGGACCACTATTTTCCTGAAAACCAGGCTCAATGGGATAAGACTGGCTCTGAGATAGGACATTCGCGCCTTTGGGGAGGGGTACATTTCCCTATTGACGATCAAGATGGTGTTGAATTAGGTCGAAAAATTGGTAATTGGGTCGTACAAAAGATTGAAACCAACAAAAGTAACTAAAAAAACATTATTTACATTAAATCAATATTAAATAATAAATAATATATATAAATAAAATATAAATAATATAAATATTTCTATAATATTCTATAATATTTATGAAATATCTTCTGTATACATTGTTGACTTTGTTTTTATTAAAATTATATTTAAAACCGTAGTCAATTTACGCGCGTACTACGTGCATTAATTTATGGAGGATATACTATGGGTAAAAAGAATACTTCAAAACAAAATGACTCCCAGCATGATAAAAATGGCAAGAATTCAGATAACAACCCGACAGGCGGCGGCTCATGTAAAACCCCACCACCTCACGGTGGTGGATCAGCACATGGTGGCGGATCAGCCCACGGCGGCGGCTCTTGTAACGTAAAGCCTCCACACGGCGGAGGATCAAGCCATGGTGGCGGATCAGCTCATGGTGGTGGATCATGCAACGTCCCTCCACCTCCTCCAGGCGGTGGATCCTGTAATGTACCCCCTCCACCCCCTCCCGGTGGCGGATCATGTCATGTACCTCCTCCACCACCTCCTCCTTGTGATCCAGAACCACCTTGCGGTGGCGGAACAGGTGGTGGATCAGCTCACGGCGGTGGATCATGCAACGTCCCTCCACCTCCTCCAGGCGGCGGATCATGTCATGTACCTCCTCCACCACCTCCTGGTGGCGGATCCTGTAACAACCCTCCACCTCCTTGTGGTGGTGGAACAGGCGGCGGATCAGCTCATGGTGGTGGATCATGCAACGTCCCTCCACCTCCTCCAGGCGGCGGATCATGTAATGTACCTCCTCCACCACCTCCTGGTGGCGGATCCTGTAACAACCCCCCACCTCCTTGTGGTGGCGGAACAGGCGGCGGATCAGCTCATGGTGGTGGATCATGCAACGTCCCTCCACCTCCTCCAGGCGGCGGATCATGTCATGTACCTCCTCCACCACCTCCTCCTTGTGATCCAGAACCACCTTGTGGTGGCGGAACAGGCGGTGGATCAGCTCACGGTGGGGGATCATGTAACGTCCCTCCACCCCCTCCCGGTGGCGGATCATGTCATGTACCTCCTCCACCCCCCCCAGGCGGCGGATCGTGTCATGTGCCTCCTCCTCCACCTCCAGGTGGCGGATCATGCAACATGCCTCCGATTATGGATTGTGATTGTTCTGAACCACACTCCGCAGCCAATACAAAGCATGGGCTTGATAATGTTGGTTATAACCTCCTCGTTGGAGATGGTAATGACCTTCTAATTGGTGGAAACAACGCCCTCGTTAACGAGCTACGTGCAGCCGCATTTGGTAAAGATGAGATGCACGGTGGCGTTGGTCACTGCACAACTAACTATATGATCGGTGGCAGTCATGCTACAGATTGTATCTTTGGTGGCAACAATGGTGCGACGAACTTCATTTATGGAGGCGGCGGCGACCATATGATATTTGGTGGACACGACGCAATCAATAATATTTGGGGCGGCGGCGGCCATAATAATATCCATGGCGGCGACAACTCTTGCAACACCATTTATGGTGGTGGCGGAGATGGTCTCATTGTTGGCGGCAATTGCGCAGTCAACCTGATTTATACAGAAACAGGTAAAAATTGTGTATTTGGTGGTGATTATTCCATAAACACAATTTATGGCGGATGTGCTGCTAATAAGATCTATGGTGGTGATCACTCAACCAATACCATTTATGGTGGTGGTGGCGATGCAATCATAGTTGGCGGTGATGACTCTTGCAACACCATTTATGCGGGCGGCGGAAATGCTGTAATAACCGGCGGAAACAACGCAACCAACACATTCTATGCAGAATGGGGCGATCATGTTGTGATTACCGGTGGAAATAACTCGCATAACACCTTCTTTGATGGTTTCGGCAACGATACCTATTGGGGTGGTACTGGAGATAACCTCTTCGTCTTTAACGATTATAAGTACCCTCCATGTAGCCAAGGATTCCAAGGCAACACAGTGGTGCCGATTGCCCTTGCTAATCAAAACGTCACCTCAGGATTCCAGTTCATCAGTGGTGGCCATGATACTGTGCACGGAAATGCAAATACCCAAGATAATGTCATTGGGTTGAAAGGACCTGCCGGAACTTGGCTCATAACCCTTGATAATAATGCCTTAGGCACTCAGAGTGCAAATGGCAGCTGGACAGGTACGAATGGTAACTCCTTGAGTGGTAAGATTACAAGTACTGTCAATGGTGCAGAAATCACTTTTGATACGATACATCAAGTGAAGTTTATCGCTTAACGGTAAACTGCTCCTTTCGAAGAGAAGGGTCCATCTCGGAAACCAAGCCAAGATGGGCCCTTTTCTTTTCTATTGATTTTGCAATCAATTTCGCTTATGAATGCAAACATTATTTAACTTAACTCAAAAGCATTTTTAAGGAATTACCGATCATGGCAACAGAAAGAACTCTTTCCATTCTTAAACCGGACGCTACACGCCGTAACATTACCGGAAAAATTAATGATAAAATAGAGTCTGCTTCTTTGCGCATTATTGCCCAAAAGCGCTTATGGCTCACACGTTCACAAGCAGAAACCTTTTATAGTGTTCATTCATCCCATTCCTTTTTTAATGATCTATGTACATTTATGACCTCTGGACCTGTCGTAGTACAGGTTCTTGAAGGAGAAAATGCCATCGCAAATTATCGAGCAGTTATGGGAGCAACAAACCCCGCAAACGCAAACCCCGGAACCATTCGCAAAGAATTTGCCGAATCTATTGAAGCAAACTCTGTTCACGGATCAGATTCAGCTGAAACTGCCAGTAATGAAATTAAATTTTTCTTTAGTGACCTCGAAATTGTAGGATAAGAAGCGTTCATGAATGAACGTCAAAGAAAGATCATTCAGAACATAAATCTACAAGATTCACCTACTAAACAACACCATAAAACATTTGTTGGTATATCCCTCTATCACTATATTCCCAATGCACTTACTTTTTTGCGTCTTATGGGGACACCTTTGTGCATTTGGCTTATTGCAAATGGAAAACTAACCGTTGCCCTTTGGGTGTTTTTTAGTGTCAGTATGACTGACTGGTTAGACGGTTTTCTTGCACGTAAATGGAATGTGAGTTCTCGGTTTGGACAAATATTGGACCCCTTAGCGGACAAGGCCCTTGTAATATCTATATATCTTGCTCTTGGTATGTGGGGCTTTATTCCTTTTTGGCTTACGGTTTTAGTTCTAACACGTGATACCTTAATCCTCACTATAAGCTGTAGTATCCTCTTCATAAAAAAAACGAAGATACATCTTCCGCCAAGCCTGATTGGGAAAATTTGTACTGCTTTTCAACTGTTCTATATAGGTTTGGTTTTAGATGGAGACCTTACTTTTCTTTCTTTTCCCCTCACTAGCATTGGAAACTTTATCATGGTATTCTTCCTTTATGGTGTAGCTTTTTTTACGATTTTGTCTGGAATCGACTATGCACGGATTGGATATAACGTCCTTCAAGATCGCTAAAGTTTTTAAGGAACAGGTCTAAGATGAAGCAAAACTATCCCCAAGGAGCTTGGTTTGTCGCCTTCGCTATCGTAGCGACGAGTATATTATATAGCCTGGGATCAATGTTAATGCCGTTTTTTGCAGGTTTCGTAGGGGCTTATGCCTTAAATTTTCCGGTCTCATGGCTTTCTGAAAAACGCTTTTCACGCGGCATTACGAGTGCATTTTTTGTAGTATCACTCATTATCTTGCTGATCACTTTAATGCTCATTGCGTTTCCCTATCTTCAACAACACCTGTTTCTCCTTGCAAGCAGTATTCCACCCTTGATTGAGCGGCTCTTCCAAAACATTGCTCCCACCCTGGAGCGTATCTCTCAAGATTATGGGACGCCGAGTGCGGCCGAATTAAAAACACAAGTTATTAGTCATTTGGGAGACATATTGACGTGGTCAGTACGTGTTATCACGAACCTCTTGAGCAATGGTATGGCCTTAGCGAATTTACTCTCTCTGGTGATTTTAACACCCATCATTACATTTTATCTTTTAAAAGATTGGCCAAGATTGATTGCTAAAATTGATAGTCTCCTTCCGTCGAAATGGGCGCCTACAATACGTACACATGCGAAAACTATTGATCGTACTTTAGCTTCTTATGTTAAGGGCCAAGCAATTATTTGTTTAATTTTAATGGCTCTCTATTCATTTGGCCTGTGGGCCGTTGGATTAAAGCAGGGGGTTGTTGTGGGTGTCTTAACAGGATTTATGTCCTTCATTCCCTATATCGGTATGTTAATTGGATATATGACAAGCCTCGGAATTAGTTTTACCGAGTTTACAGGATGGTCATCCATTGGTCTCATAACTCTTGTTTTTGTGATTATTAGCCTTATTGAAGGTAATATTCTCATCCCGCGCTTTATTGGTCAAAAAATCGGGCTCCATCCTGTTTGGATTATTTTCTCACTCCTTGCTGCGGGAACTTGGTTTGGTTTTATGGGGATTTTGTTTGCTTTACCTGTTATAGCGGCACTGGGTGTTATTACCCGTATCGTCCTTGATTGGTACGTGAAGTCACCTTCTCCTCAATTGAAAGGCGCCCAAAAACGCCAGATAGGGCGCGCTAAGGGGGTAAAATAGTCGTAATGACGCGTCCTCCTCAGTTACTATTAAACTTACCTCTGCAACCCAATTATTCTGAAAATGATCTCATTGTGAGTTCTCATAATTGGGAAGCTCATCAATGGATTCAGCGGTGGCCCAATTGGACCATGCGCATGGTTGCACTTTATGGTCATCATGGGTGTGGTAAAACGCATTTAGCTCACATATGGCAAGAGAAATCACATGCCCTTTTTATAAAATCTTCAGATATAAAATATTTTACCCCTCTTGATATCATTCAGAGAGCCCAAGCTTTTATTTTTGATGATATAGATATCTTTTTTCAAAACGATGAATCTTTATCAGGTAATAGCAAAGAAGATTGGATGTTTCATTTTTATAACTTGGCGAAAGAGAAGGAGATTGATCTCCTCTTTTGTAGTCTTCAACCCCCTACACACTGGAATGTTAAATTGCCCGATTTAAAATCCAGACTTGCAACCATTTTAAGTGTTGAGATTCTATCGCCTGATGAAGAAGCCTTGGAGGCAATTCTATTTAAGCTCTGTTCTGAAATGGGTATGAGTCTTACAGAAGAAGTGAAAGATTATATTTTGCGGCGCATAGAACGTTCCTTCGAAAGTGTCCAAGCGTTTGTAAAAATGCTCAACACCTACACCCTTTCAACGCATCGACAGTTGACCTTGGGACTTGTTCGTGAAGCTTTAAACGATAAAGAACCCTAAGTTCTTATTTTTTAATATCACTTTTCTGGCCTTTCTGCTTGTCTTGACCTTCCTCTTGTGAGCGTGCTGCCTGGTCCATTAGATCAGTAAGGCTTTTAAGAGCTCCTCCCTTCGCATCTGCCCCATGTGGTTGGTGAAAACCTGAATGTTCTTGCCCAACCTTAAGCCGGCGACCACTTCCTTTAGAATTTATGAGGCGACCACCAAACGCTTGGATCTGCCTATCAATCAAGGATCTTACTTTACGATACTTAGTCTGCCTTGTTCCTTTAAGTTGCTCAACCTCAGCCATAAGGCGAGCATATTTTCTTTGTAACCTTTCTTGCTCTTCAGCTTCGGCTTGCTCTTTTTTGGAAAGCTTTTTGGAAGAACTGACTGCAGCTGATAACTGATTGGAAGTTATTAAATCTTTTAATGTTGTATGAGGTACTGTTGCAATAGGAGCTGTTGCAATAGGAGCCGTGGCAACTGTGTACGTTCCTTCTTTTATATCAGCATCTTCTTTTTCTCTTTTCGCATCAGGTAGAGAAGCAGGAGGAGAAATTTCCGATGCTCTTACCGCATCAAAAGACATATCCCATGTTCTATCCTCCTCGGCATCATCCTCCGCATCATCCGTTGAATTTGTTTCACTCAGAATCTCTTCAATTTTGGTCATGAGTGTTTCAATAAACGAGGAAAATTGATCGGGATATTCAGCAAACAATTCATTAAATAATCTACTGAACGATGCTTCATCGCCTTTGAGTGAACAGAGCTGCATCAAGTTAACTTTTGCTCCATACATCCCTTGAGCAACTGCAAGTTTAAAAAGTCTTTCAGCCTCATCAAAATTTTGCAGCACACCATGTAATTCTAACATATTAGCCGCACCCAAATCATTCTGAGCATCTGGGTCTCCTCCTTCTGCACCCATTTTCAGATAAGATAAAAGTTCACTGTCAGGAAGCGGCGGCGTTACTCTACCTTGGTTATAAAGCGCATAAAGATTATAGGCCGCCATTGCACGTTCTTGGGGAAAGTCTTCTACAGCAATCTGCTTTAAAAAGTAGTTGCGTGCTTTTAAGGCAAACTCTTTTCGCTGCTTTCCTTGTTTCTCTTTAATACCTAATGAGCTAAAGCATGCACCTATATCATTAAAAATATCTCTTTTTCCTGCTTTCTCAAGGAAAAGAAGGTAATCTAATGCTTCAGAATACTTTTCTACTTCTTTTAATTCCTTCGCTAAAGCATGCGTCGCACCAATGTGGCGAGGATTGGCTTCCACAGCTTTTCTAATAATATCGAGAGAGGTTACGCTTTCTTGCACAAACTGATCATTTAATCGATCATAAAGGTCATAGAGACTCCCATATGCTTCTGCTACAAGGGTGCTATCTTTCTCTTGTGCTATCCCACTTTCAAAAAAACTCTTCAAACGAGGAAGATCAAATTGAATTTTACCCTCCAGTACAAACTGAGCAATTCCGGCAGCTGCTTCAAGAAACCCTTGGGATGCAAGTTTAGTGTAAATTTCAACAACTTCTGGCATGAATTCTACAGAATCTAGAAAAAGTAAATTTGTAGCATAATTAAATTCTGCCTTTTGATGGAGAGAGCGTGAAGCACCCAAAAGGGGAGATGCTTCAGCGTATCTTCCAACTCTTCCTAATGCTAACCCCAAACGATTAACTACATTTAAGTCTGATTTATCACGTTCATAGGCTTTTCCAAACCATAGAATGGCATCCTCTAGACTGGGAGTGGTCCCCGCCCCATCTTCGCACATGCACCCAAAATTAAAAAACTCAATAACTGTTGCTTCGGGATGATGAGCTGCCCTGGAATAATAACCAAAGGCTCTTCGAAGGTCTATTTTTGCGCCCTCTCCTTTCTCGAAGGCATATGCACTAGCACTGAGTGCCGTGCAATTATTTTGTTCTGCCGCATGCATCATCCAAAAAAGACTTTGAGGATGGCCAGAACAATGTGAAGTCGCCCAATCAAATTGGGCTTGAGCATGTCCGAACTGAGCCGCAAGATACAGGAAATATCTCAAAAATTCATTCTTCTCAGCCGCTTGGCGACTGAGCTGAAAAAAGGCATGACCTTCATCTCGCCCTTTGGATAAAACATGTAAAATAATTTTTTGGATTGATTGTACTGTGAATCCCCACACATTCGTAGACGGAGATAAGCGAGCCAAACTTAAAATAGCTCGAGGATCGCGAAATTTAAAAGCCTCCATATAAATTTCAATGGCTTTTTGCCGGTCTTGTTTTACAGAGCTTGTTCCTTCCTCGAAAAGAGTTCCTATTAAATACAGTAAAGGTCCACTCTGCATATTCCTAGCCCCAGAAAGGCGAGCAAGAAGATATTTTTGGCTTTTAGTTTTCAGGTCAGCATACTCTTTTGCTGCCTTGAACCAACTTTGATTCTTTTTTTCTTCATCTCCATCTACAAATTCAGCAGATGGAAGTGGTGGAATACCTTCAACTCTTAAATGACCATTTTCTATTAAATCTTGGCAGAAGGGAATTGCTACAGGGACGGGCTTGCCAACGTATCTTTTAAAAACTTCAGCAGCCTGACTATATTCTCCGCGTTCGTAATGTTTGATTCCATCAAAGAGAAATTTTTTATCTTGAGCTTCAGCGCCATAAATATTTAAAGCAAACATTCCACATAATAAATAGCAAAGGACACACAAATTGAGGCGCATGAGGATAACTCGTATTTAAGGGTTGAGTGTTGAAATATATCAATAAATCAGAGAAAAAGCAAGGGACTTTATATTTGTTTCATTTGTCTATAGCATTATAAATACATATGTAGAATGAACAATATTAATCAGGAGAACCTTCATGCATAAATTTATAAAGTCTTTAAAAATAGCCGCCTACTGCTTACCCCTTCTCACCTCTTCCGTTCTGTATGGGAGCGAGGCCGGTAAAGCAAGCCATCATCTGAGCACATTCATAAATGAAATTAAACCTGCCACTGTCAAAAAAGAGCAGATTGAAGGCTTGCTTAATGCAAAATCTCTTGATGAGAAAATAAGTATTTGTGCTGAAATTAAAGAGAACACTAAGTATTTAGATTTAGCTAGAGAAGCAGGTCTTGGCAACCTTAAAGCTTTAAGGTTATCTGAAATTTGTATGAGCTTTCAACCACCTAAACACCACGGAACACCAGGTCAATTAGAAGAGGGGCGCTACCCGAAGCCTGGTGAAGAGCACAAAAGTACTCAACATGCTGTGGGTAAATTATCCGCGCAGGCCGCAACTCCCCCAGCTGCTAGGCCAGCGGCGGCAAGTCCAACCCCTAAACTGGTTGCTAAAAAAATAGCGATTCCTGCAGAGTTCTTAAAGGCAGATGCCTCTCACACAGCAGAAGAAAAAATCGAACACACTAAAAAGACACTGCAGGTCCTTGAAATAGAGATGAAAGAGCACGCATCAGACTTAGACCCTGCAGAAAAGGAACGTATTGAAGCGCAACTGGGCCTCGCAAAAGAAAATTTGAAAAAAGCAGAAGAGGATTACGAGCATATGAAATTTGCAGTTGAGCACTTACGACATGAGGTGCTGGAGGCCAATCATAGAGAAGGAGCTTTCAAGGCTTTTAATCCTGAGGCTCATGCATCAAAAAGTCATGAAGATTATTTAACACATATATTAACTTTCACGGATGATTTGAAAAGTGCACGTGCACGGGGCATGGGGGCGGCTATTGATCAGTTTGAAGGATCTAAAAAAGTGCTTGATGGATGTAAAGCAGAACTAGAGAAAGCAAGAAAAGCCATTGAAGAAATTGGAAGGTAGGAACTTTTCTTTAAAAAAGAGAGCAGACAACTTGTCCGCTCTTTTTTTATCCTTCTGGAATGAGGAAATCTCTTAATTGGAAGCGTGGTGGTGACGCCTCTTGCCATTTTTTAAAGTTCCCTTCAAAAATTGCCACACCCGATGTAGGAAAAATTTTTGGGACTCTTTCAGATGGTTGTGCAGTTGATGTGGTCACCAATCTTAAAAAGTCACTCACGCCTGGGTTGTGTGCTATGATCATCACAAATTCTTGGGTCTCATCTAAATCTTGAAGACGGCTAATGATGTTAGCAGCTGGCGCATGATATAAACCATCATCGAAGATGGACTCGCAAAGAGAGGGCAGTATTTGCTTAATACCTTCAAGCGTTTGACGAGTTCGCTTAACATTGGAACATAATACAGCATTAAGACCTTGGAGTTTTCCTTGAAGCTTGCGGCGAATGAATTCCAATTCTTGCATTCCTTCGGTAGACAAAGGGCGCTCTCGATCACTCAACCCAAATTGTTCTGGTTGAGCTTGTGCATGACGCATAAGAATCAGTTTCTTCATTGAGAAGGACAACTTCTAAAACCCCTTTGTTTTATCCTAGCCTAATGGACTAAAGTTCACAAGAGCACACAAAATATGTTAAGTACGGTGGAAAACTCTTTTCACGAGAACGTTTGAAATGCGTATTATTGCTGGAAAATTTCGTGGTCGTAAACTTAACGCACCTCCTTTTGAGGTAGCACGACCAACTTCTGATAGAACACGTGAATCTATATTTAACATCATTAACAGTTATGATCGTTATTTACTTGACCAAGCTCACGTATTAGACGCCTTCGCTGGCAGTGGAGCCTTAGGGCTTGAGGCTTTATCTCGAGGAGCTTTAAACGTCACGTTTATGGAGAAAGACCCGCGCGTTCTCAGAGTTCTTAAAGAAAATATATCTTTGCTGCAGGTGAGCACTCAATGCACCCTTATAAAAGGAGACGCGACAAAACCACAGCAAGCTCCGCATCCGATGAATTTGGTTTTTTTAGACCCACCGTACGCGCAAACTTTAGAATCTCTTTGTCTTTTAGATCTCCAAGAAAGGGGATGGATCTCCTCCCAAACACTTATTGTGCTGGAAACATCTCCTCGGGCTTTAACGCTTCCCACAGACACACGCATCATTGATCAACGTCAGTATGGTGCTGCCCAAATTTCCTTCCTTGAATTACAAAAAAATTAGGTTCAATCTCTTCTAGCTTTTTACCCTAAACAGCATTTTTTGTTTTCCAGGCTCAGGAGTCCAAGTGAAATCTTGTATACCAAATCCTTCAAGGTTTTTTTGTATGTCGCGATTATATCCAAGCGTAACAATATTATTATTTGAGCGAAGCCCTAACACCAACGCGGTATGACCACCTCCTATTAATTCTTTAGTTGGGTCTGCTAATGGAACACTTTTGTGACAATAAATTAGACCTGGTTGAATATCCTGTTGAGGATCACGTACCGTGACGACTTCTGTGTGTTCGAGCAAATAACGAGCATCAGGACCATTCTCCCAATCTTTCGGAATAGCTGGTGCCTCAATTCCTGATAGTTTCCAATAAGCACACACTTGATCGGCAGTTGTATAAGAAGGACTGTTCATAAGTACACTAAACCAATGAGAACAATCTAAAGGCCCAAAAGGCTTAAATTCGGGATACCGCGGTTCACGCCGGTGACCACCGAACGCGTAGCCACTATGTGGAAATACGAGGGCTTGTGCGCTGCCAATTTCATAGGAGCGAGCAAAGGTATAAAAGGGTAATTCTTTATAAAATCTCTCACGTAAATTCTCAGGTATTTTTTCTGGTAAGGTCTCAGGAAGAGGGCTTGCATGAAATAAAGCAGAAGAATCTAATTCCTCCATACTCATTTGTCTAAAGCCTTGCATCTCACCTTCTTTACTGGTCAAAAATATATACCATAAGGTTGCTTTCAACTCGGTCCCTTTACAATTACCCCATATAGTTGAGGGATTCTCAGCACCCAACATCGTCACCGCTGACTGATGATAATCATACCCAGCGGGCAATTCGCCCTCCACAATCTTAAAAAATGATTTTTGGGTAAGTGATTGCACACCGCCTAAAATGTCAGAAAGCTTATTAAATTTAATATTAAAGCGAACTTGAGTACCTGCAGCTAACTGCGAGACAACCTCATTAAAATTTTTTGTTAGGGCAACATCTTTTTCAATCTGTTTAAGAACTCTTTCTTTCCACTTCTCAAGGTCACCGGCTTCTTCTTTATTCTTTGCTATTTTTTCCCTTAATGCATCAATTTGCTTGACTGTTACTTGGCGAAATTCTTGCTCCTGCATCAAAGCTCTTTTTGTAACAGGATTACCATGGGCACGGGCAAGAATACCTTCAAGTTCATCATCCCTTCCCTTATCCATTCCCAATGAAATTGATATAAAAAGTACCGAGATAATACTTATTTGAAATAATGATTTTCTCACTTTAATTTTCCCCATTTTTAATTTTTTCTCTTATTAAGCTCATAACAAGAAAGAACTATTTATACAATAAAAAATTATGCTCGATGATAAGGATGTCCATTTAAAATTTGTTGGGCACGATATAGTTGCTCAGCCAGCATCCCGCGCACCAACATATGTGGCCACGTCAGACGACCGAAGGAAACTAGATGGTGACATCGACTTCGTATAGAATCACTCAAACCATCTGCTCCTCCAATGACAAACGTCAGTGTTTTAACGCGTTCCAGTTTAAACTTTTCTAGAGTTTGAGCAAATTCAAAACTGGTGAGAAGTTTTCCACGCTCATCTAATCCAATAACGAAAGAATTGGATTCGAGTGATTGACAAAGGAGTGTTCCTTCCCATTCTTTAATTTGATCTGCTGACCCTTGTTTGCGGCAAACAATTTCTTTCACTTCTAAAGGCCAAGAAAGACGTGCGCAATAGTGATCGAACAAATCCTTTTCAGGACCAGACTTGAGAGTTCCAACGCATAAGAGAATAAGTTTCATCGAGAAAATTATATATTATGAACCAACAGAGGCCTTAGGGAGATCAACACCCCACATTTTTTCCAAATTATAGAATTCACGAACTTCTGGCTTAAAGATATGAATAATGACATCTATGGCATCCACGAGTACCCAGTCACATTGAGGAACTCCTTCAATGGCTGTGTTAATATCGTGAGATTTGAGTTCCAATTGCAATGCTTCTGCAATGGACCCAACTTGTCGTGAAGACTGACCACTCGCAATAATCATATAATCTGTGATGGATGTCTTTCCGATTAAATTTAAAATAACGATGTTTTCAGCTTTTTTATCATCCAGAATTTTTTGAATTAAAGTGCACAAATCTTCTGATGAGAAAGGTTGAGGGTTTGTCTTAATTGTATCTCACTCCCTGTCATATGAATAAAAAAAGGGGCATAGGCCCCTTTTTATTAAGTCTTTCGTTGAAAAATGAACCTAATATCCTTCACGCTCTAATCGCTTACGCATAAGCTTACGAAAACGACGAACCGCTTCGGCTTTTTCTCGTGCGCGACGGATAGACGGCTTTTCAAAGTGACGGCGCAATTTCATTTCCCGATAAATCCCTTCGCGTTGCATTTTTTTCTTTAAAACGCGGAGAGCTTGGTCAATATTGTTATCACGTACATCAACTTTCACGAAACATCAACTCCTTCCAATAAATTAATCTAGGTTATAAATAACCATAAACCAAGCTTATAGCATGATTAATTGTTAAACACAATCATCTCACGTTTAAAAGCCGCTCAGCCGCTGCTCTGGCTTCTGTTGTAACCTCAAGACCCGATAGCATGCGGGCAAGTTCATCTTGTCTTTCTTCCTGAGATAAAGCACGTATTGAGGTGCGCATATGGGTTCCTAAATCTTCTTTCGAGACCAAATAATGATGGTTGGCGC
>Ga0194123_10002003_pt1 | contig 28046 bp, 24 predicted proteins | sample TA2MahsurfametaG_5_FD_155479 | JGI IMG/M metagenome (GOLD analysis project Ga0194123, IMG submission 155479) | Freshwater microbial communities from Lake Tanganyika, Tanzania - TA2015023 Mahale A surface | ecosystem: Environmental > Aquatic > Freshwater > Lake | place: Tanzania: Lake Tanganyika... | reverse complement strand
GGGGGTGTTGCTGGGGCGGGGGGTGCTGTTGCTGCATTGGATGCTGAAAAAAGAACCCAGGTGGCGGCATTCCATTACCAGATACAGGTATCCCATTATGGAATATTTGAAATGAACCACGTGGAATACCTTGGCTACCGGTAGGATGACCAGGCATTCCACCAGGCATTCCAAACATCTGTGTAAATATAGGAGAACCATTTCCAAAAAACATGTTTAGTATATCCTCTGGATTTGGACCCATTCCAGAATGTATGTTCCCACCACCAAAACGTCTCATCATATCATACTCCTTTCGTTTATTTCCATCCGAGAGAGTTTCATACGCTGCATTAATATTCTGAAATCGTCGCGTACTTTCATCTGTATTCCCATTCTTATCCGGATGATGAATAAATGATAACTTACGAAATGCCTTTTTTATTTCGTCGTCACTCGCCTTTTCATCAACACCAAGTACTTCATAATAATTTGGAAGAGAGGAAGGATCGCACGACATATCTTACCCCCGATTAATTGTTATCAATATATTTATAACCAAAAGTTATGCTTAAATGTTTATTAGTAATAATAATAAACATTTTTTGATTTTAGTTATTATAGTATATGACATATCCTAGTGCAAACCCTTCTATCGTCCCTTCTATCGTCCCTTCTATCGTCCCTTCTATCGTCCCTTCTAATGTCCCTTTTATTAATAAGTATCAGCCTTCTAAAATAGACCAATTCGAGCAACTTGACCGGGATGTGGTCCTTCTACTTGCATCGCTTATTGACATGAACAATCTTAACCTGTTGCTTTACGGTGACGCAGGATCTGGAAAAACATCCCTTATTAACGCAATTATTCATGAATATTATAAAGGATCCATCTTTAAAAGCGACAACATTCTTGTATTAAATAGCCTCAAAGACCAAGGGATTCAATATTATCGGAATGACGTGAAAATATTTTGTCAAACATGCTCTCTCGTCCCTGGTAAAAAAAAGATTGTACTTCTTGACGATATTGACCTCATAAATGAACAAAGTCAGCAAGTATTTCGAAACTGTATTGATAAGTATAGCCATAATGTTCATTTTATTTCCTCTTGCTCCAATATTCAAAAGGTGATCGATAATCTTCAATCACGAAATATAATCATTAAAATCAACCAGCTAAACAATGACTGTCTTTACAAGATTTTATATAAAATAAAAACAGCTGAGAATCTAGTTATTAATGATGAAGCCGAGAGGTTTCTACTTAACATATCAAATGGATCTGTTCGTATTCTCATTAACTACTTGGAGAAGATAAAGATTCTTGGATGCGATATCGACTTCACTATTGCAAATAAACTTTGTTCCAATATCAGTTTCCATTATTTTCAGGAATATACACAGCAGGTGATTTCAAGTGCGAAACTGTCTAATGACAATGATGGATCTCGTGTCAATGATGCACTAGTACGTTCGATACATACACTATATGAACTTTCGGACCAAGGATATTCTGTTATGGATATTCTCGATAACTACTTTTTGTTTATTAAATCAACTGACCTCATAAATGAAAAAGAGAAGTATCGGATTATTGCTCTCATTTGTAAATATATTACTGTATTCCATAACATCCACGAGGATGAAATTGAACTTGCATTGTTTACAAATAATATGCGAAAGGTGCTGTCGTCAACTGAAGTGTGAGCGGGGGTGAGCGTGGTGAGCGACGGTCAGGTAATTATGCCATCGCCTTACCAATAAGGTACTTTGAGATCACCATATTACAGGATAGTACGTCTTCAGGCGATGAACGTGCAAACCATTGATACTTTGTTCTCTTTAACACCTCATCTGCTGGTATGTAAATCCCCACTGCAGTCGGAGAGATTGGTATATCATGAGAACCAAACAGGTCCTCGAGTAATACTGGTTTTCCGTTCATTAATTTCGCACCAACCTCTTCCGCTGGTATAATAACCGCCGCATTACTACCGTTTACCAACTTTTCATAAAACCAACGCCCACATTCTCCTGAAAAGTCGAGTTCATTTGTATAATCACTCGATATCAACTGTTCTAAATATTCGGAATACTGCTTCATAACCGGACTACGTTTTCTTGCCCCTATGAATCGCGTATTTGGGAAGAAGAGGGTTTGCGATGTAGTGCTTGTACGAGTATAGAGTTCAGCAATAACTACGCCAGATGAACCTTGGGTCTGTTCAATATACGCATCATACATCGGTCTCAAATTATGAAAACATGCGAATGATGACGGAACAAGGAGACCACCATAATGATACAGCACTTTACTCATTGCCAATTCTCTCATATGTGTACGGAGAGGTCGCGGTAACTCGTTCACTTTGATGCTCCAATCTGGAATAATTTGATGAAACGAGTCATCGTCAATAATACATACGTTAAAAGATTCGCCACATTTTTCAATAATGGATCGAATCGTTAAGTACTGATATGGCTGGTTTAGGTTCTCGGTTGTTCTTGATCCAAATGACTCCCATGATCGTGCATTTTTGTCGAACTCAATATGTACCCACATGATCGGCTTCTTACTTTGCATTAATGTTGACTCATTCAACAAGTATTTTTGTATCAGTTCGCCATCATTATACTGTTCTTTTACTTCGATCTTTCTCTTGTATTTGTTGTATACCACGCCAACCACCATAAGGACAAGGTATGCTCCGAATAACTTTAGTATTTGGTCATTCATATTACTTCTTATTATTTGAGGTACTGATTCGCGGTTACGTACTGTATATATATCATGAGCGAATATATTTTACGAAGTTGTCATCATTGCAGCCTAAATAATGAACTATGGAATCGATGCTGTATCTCTCGCGCCGCCTCGTCCTGTTTCGCCAGAAGGAATGCGCGCCTAACATCATCCTCTTGCGTTTGACGTTTCTGCATATCATATAATGCATGTGCGTCTAATGTATTATTTCGCGAATCTCTCAGATCTCTATCTCTAAACTGTTGATAATCATTCACTGTTTTAAATGACTGCCGCGAGAGATAATCGTCTTCTGTAACCGGTATTACTGTCTCGGTATGAGCCTTTCGCACATCCTCATATTTTAATTGACTGAATATACCGCTTGAATAATCCTCTGGCTTGTTTCTAACCAAGTCATAGCCTCCACCCCCCGAATTAAATGTTTGAACCTCTCTGTGTTCAACCAATGCATACTGTTGCTTCAGTTGCTGTTTGCGACGATTGATCGCAGTGAGTTTAGTGGTCCAGTCACTGGATTCAGGAACATCTTCAAATCCATCATCTCTCGGATCACTGTTTTTTAACCACTCACCATATCCTTCTTCATATTCATCCGTCTGTTTATGCTTCATGAACTGCTCATTAAACCATGCATTGAACCCTCTTCCATCCGTTTTTATGCCGCCATTCTTTTCGATCACAAGTTCATCCAAACGCTGTTTTAATCGGCGGTTTGTTTCGCTTGTATCTATATCATATTTGGAGGTGAGATATCCTTCTGACTCCATTACGTCTGTATATGATGGAAGTTTGGCTGCGTTTCCGTCAATTCGAATGTATGGTTCTGATGCAGATGAAGAACTGCCGCCATTGTCTGGACGCTGTGTATACGTCTTCTTAATGGATGGGTTGCGAAATGTATATATTTGATGCACAATTCGGTATGCCTTGCTAAAGAAGAGAAAATATTCTTTAGGGAGAGATGATTTATCTGGATGAGTCTTTAATACCATTTGCTTTGCACGCTTCAAATCAGCTTCATTAAATAATACTGGGAGGTTGAAGAGATTTAATAGATCCTCCAAATTATAATTCTCAATTATCAAATCATTTGCTTGCATTATATGATCTGATGAATAAAATATATCGTTATATCAATAATAACGTATATATCTCTCGTATATAACAAAAATAATATGAAAAAAAGAGGATCGGAAACGAATAAGAAAATGAAAACAAGACGCGTTACAATAAATGTAGCTAGAGCTGCCGCTAGAAAAAATAATCGTCTCATTCGTAAAACACATCGACGAAAACGAAAAAAGTCTGGGGCTGGGGCTGGGGCTGGGGCTGTAAAACCGCCTGTCAAACCTGCACCTCCGGTGAAACCATATGAGTTACTTGTATCATGCAATCCAACAAATGATGACGAGTATGATTACTTACTTCGATACAATCCAGATAGTGGCGTGAATAAGATAGACAAACATACATATACTATTCTTCGCTTTCGATTAATGATTCCATCTGATTCTGCATCTTCCTCATTCGAGTTTGTTATCTTCGTCATTGCAAATAATCCGTTACATATTCGAATTGTTAAACCTGCTACGGTTGCAGACAATGCTGTACCAGTGGATGATGATGATGATAATACATCTGGACAAACCCAGCCAACCATTACTTTCCCAATCAATAGTGTGTTTAACCCAAATAAAAATATATCAAAGCCGAAGGATACTGCGACATTGTTTGGATACTATTCGTCGGAAGATATAACTCGACTACAAGAAGTCATTAAAGAATTAGATATAGTTGTTCCTCAACAACTTGGTGAAGTACGTAACACGGTGTCTGATCGAGTACTAACTCCCGCTAAAATTGATATTACATTTGATCCAGCTGCATACAAAGGTCCGTTAGATAAAAAATGTACTGGGGAACATAAGAAGGCACCTGAGAACGGACCAAATACACCTTTCATAAAAAATGTAGATGACTGTAGCAAAGCAGTGAGAATGGAACCAAAGAAAAAAATAGGAGAGAAAGTGATGAGTTTTATCAATATGACAACACCCGATAAAATGAAGATTATTAATGCTGCATTTTCATATGCAAAAAAGATAAAAGAAGAATGGGAAACGAGAATTACACAGTTTCGAGCAAATACTGGATTAAGTGAGAAAGTTGATTATCCTCCGTCACCTGATATTCTTGGTGAAGACTTAACAACCGATAAAAACAAAGGAAAATATGATGACACTGGATATGTTGCTGCTGATAAAAAAACAGAACAAAAACAAAGTATTCGAAGACTACGACCAATATCAGAAGAAACTGCGATGTGTCGTTTAATTTCCGATGCAAACTATCCAGTATGGCAAAAAGTAAAGGTCGGTTAGAATAGAATAGACTACAGGTGACACTATAATGTCATACATCTTGCGAAAAATAAGTCGAGGGTTGATGTTGATGCACCAGTAACTGAATCATTTGGAATATATGTCATATTTCCTGCATGAAATAATAAGAATACTGGGATTCCATTTACCATTCGTTTACTTTTCATGAATGCATAAAAGTCTGGCGATTCATCGACATCAACTTCGTATACTTCAATGCTAGATGGAAGGTCGTTTGCTTTTGCATGTGCGTATTGTTTGATTTGTTTGCATGGTCCGCACCATGTTGCGGTTATCTTAATCAATGTATGTTTACCAATTGCAGTATTATACTGAAGAAGTCCTGCGAATGTTTCGCGAGTTAGGTCGATATGTTGTATTCTTGGAAAGATGATAGGAGGATTCATTCAAACAAGAGAATGTGTTGGTGGCAATATAATTACATATACAGATTTCTTATGTAATTATTACGTAATAATAACGTAATTATGTGACTATGTGACTATGTGACTATGTGACTATGTGACTATGGTTATTGACTTATTCCTGTATAAGTGAAGGCTGAATCTTTTTGTTCATTTTACCAGTAATTGGTTTTGGTGTTGACTTCTTCACTGAATGAAGTACATTTGTTTTTGCGATATCCTGTACTTGTTCATCACTTAATGAAAGGATTCTCTCTAAATCGGGAATATGAATCATTGGAAGGTCAGTGTGTGCCTCCCAAAAATACCTACAGTATGCCCACTTAAACTCCAGATTCTCTTCATAATAATGCATGCAATTCGTATGAATCTTTCGTGTTACATTTGCCGGAAGAAGATGGTGACTTGCGAGTGGCAATACATAACACAACTGTATTATCTCATTAATCGGACTCTTCGGTTTAACTGGTAACATGTTTATATCAGTAGAAGGCACATATTTGACAAGGTCTGTTAATAGTGGGGCATATGCATACTTGTAGCACCACCGCCAATCGATGCATGCTCCCGAATAATACTTGAACGTCCATTCTAACCCCTCTAAATAATTCGTACAAATGTCTCTTCCCCATCTTTCATCGAATGTAATGTCAAATAATGCATCGTAGTATCTATACTCCCAGTTCCGTGTAAATGGGTCAATATATCGTTCAACTGACCTATCTAATATTGGAATGGAATTGAACTGCTTTATATTATCTGCTACCATTGATTCTATTTGTGATTCATCCTCTAGTGGTGGTGGTAGATGTGATGATCTGTTTGTAGTTGTAGGCGTAGACCTTGACATTACAACTACATTTCGACGGGTTGTTCCTTCACTCATTTTCCCACCCTTTTCATTATATCCGTATATAGATGACATTCCTTTTGACTGTTTGTCACGCTGTTTGTGTTCTGCCATAAACTGATCATGTTCAATTCGTGCTAACGCTGAAACAAACTTCTTCACATTCTTCCAGACAATCGTCTTTTCCATTGTCGCAACGTTTCGACGCGTAAGATATTCAGTTGTGTTTTGAAATAATGCGACATATGTTTGAAGCAGAATGTCCAGACCATGCGTTCGAAGATTGAGCGACGGAAAGTGGGGCATAAAGTCATTCCCTAGAAAGAAACACATCAGAATATAATCATCTACCGCGGAGGACGTAATCTGTGGCTTTTCATAAAGAGGTTGTTTCAAAATAGCCGCCTCTTCTTCGACATCTTTACGCATCGTCATTACCCGCATTTCTTTGTCAAGATACTTTGCAAACTGTGGAATATCCAAGTAATAATTCTCATTAGATGAAAGCTCCGAGTTGAGCGAATGAATAAACTCGGGGGTGTCTCTATACAAATACAATCGTTCTGATATATGTAAATGATTCAACGTAAGCATGATTAGATCTGCATCAAGACCATATATCATTGTGTCGGTTTTTGCATGATATTCGGGATTTGTGCGAATATATTCGAATATCTTGTGTTCACCTTCTCCTGCTTTATTGCTTGTCGTAATGATAATCTCTGCTGGCTTATATTGCATAATAAGTGTAGTTTTTGTGGCATTTGGTTCCTCGACGTGAGTATTATTATCATTATTATCATTATTATTACTATTATTATTACTATTACTATTACTATCATGTATCTCTTGTCTAGTTATTTCAGCAAATACTGGCTCTGATAATGGAGACAAAGTAGATACTCTAGAGAAATAAACATGAATCATTTCGGACAACTTTTGCATAAACTTTGTTCCAGGAGTAATCGCAGTTGTATTCCATCCGCGGTTCTGGTCGGAAATAGTAGTGGTATGTGCTTTTGATACACCATTCTTCTCTCGTGTCTTCTCTTCGATCTGCTTTTCAACAATTGATGTAAACCATGATTTATATCTTCTTTCGCGTTGCTGGTTCAGCTTTGCAACCGGTGCAACCCCATCAAATGCAAGTAACACTTTATTCGTAGGTTCAATAAGGCGAATATATGATTCAATACTTCTACATACATCTTGTATCAATTCTGTTTCATAATAATCCGGCGATGTATTACCTATTGGACCGCACTTTCGAACTGATTCATATATAATCGAATTGCAATCCATATATAAGTTATGAACACGGGGTAATGTTTCAAGACGTTTTATTATTGATGCATGCTTTCGAACAATATATGAAAAATAACTTGGAATACCCATCTTCTATTGTTTCGTTATTAGTGACAATGAATACACAGATAAAGGATGACCTGTGTTAAATGATATATAGAGATTAGAGAGATTATGTAAATACATTTATATTGGTTTAGTAAGTGTTTTCTTGTGTTTTTAAAAAAATAACATAATATATATGAAAAATACAAAGGTACGATCGGCGAAATCGATACATCCGCCGATCGATGTTACCCAAATCGATAATATTATGTCACAAAAAGCACCTATTTTAACAACAATTCGATATTTTCAAGAAGTAACACAGCGTACTGTAATATCAATTCAAAAGTACAGGTCACTCGATATATACGGCGCGAATGAAATAAACATATGTATTTCTAACCTTGAGAAGATACAAGGTACACTTCTCTCGGTGATGAGGATTATTTCTCCGGAAGATGTGGACGGAGATTATGTTTCTGAACTACATGGATCAGTTACCCAGCAAAAGCAGGGATCGCCGCAGCAAGATTCGCCGTCCTCCTCCTCGCAAATAATTGACTATGTATATATTCGTAGTCAACTCCAAAATGTAAACAACGACTTATCCGAAATATTTCGAAAATATGGAACCGAACTATTAGATGACCTAATTATTATTTGTTTCGGGAAAAACTTTCTCATCAACTCAACATGGAACCAATCAAAATACGAGGTAATTCATAAATATTTTCATCCATTTCAATACAAGGTGATTTCATGGAAAAATGACCGACCACCTTCTCTCGTTGAAACTACGACCATGCACAGCGGAATTATCCCTCTCTCTACTTCTGGGTCGAGGTCAGGAGGATGCGAACACAGTACATCTGGGTCGTCTTCCGCAATCACGCCAAACAGCACTCCTCGAATGCGACCTATATACAACGATAGTACGCCTCTTCCATTGCCAGGCTCTCAGAAACCCCCGACTATACCCGAATCAATTATTCCCAAAAACAAAATGATTGATGACTGTATGATTGTCGAAAAGTCGGAAAACCTAGACTGCTTCGATCTCTCGCGTTCTTGTCGTTCATTCAAGACGAGAGTATATGGAATGAAAGTCGCAATTCACAATGAAATCGACAAAAAAACACTCATCGTAAGTGGAATCGTTGATAATGTCATGGTTGAATCAATTGGGTCGAAATATATCCAGCAAAAAGTTACTATGCTGAAGCAACAAACAAAGAATATTATTGCAGCGATTAATATTGGAAGCGAGTTTGCCGATAATGCATCATTCTCTCGCTACGTTCATTCTCTCTCCCTCAAAGAACTTCTTGTATATGAAACGAGAGATGTTGCAAACAAATACCAACATCATATGTCCCAGCTTCGCATGATTAAACAGAAACCTATTGCACAAGTTGTAAAAGAGTTTACCAATAGTGAGCTTTATGCCCAACGGACAATTATTATTCAATTACTACTTAAAGAGAATGAACACGAGTTTCAGTATTTGGCGTATTTACTATATGACTTATTGTCGACTGATACTGCTGTGGACAATTCAGGGTTTCTCGGATTAGGTGGTGTCGTAGGTGTCGGTGGAGGAGAGTATGGTAGCGGCTGCGATATGGATGATTCACGTTCCAGTAAAGGGAAACATGGACTAGGAAGCGGTGGTAGCAACAGCTGCGGCAATAGCAGCGGCAATAGTAACAGCTGCTCATTTATTATAGGCCAAGGAGGATACGGCTCGACTGTAGACACGAGAGATCAATGCGAATTATTTGATAGCCTTCCATGGAATATTAAACGATATTTCAAAGACGCAATGAAACAAACGATTCAATATACTAATTCTCTCTGTAATCATGATTTAAATAAAATACCTCTCGAACAGCAAATATGTCTTATGAAGGCGAATGATAGCATCAAAGAGAAGGCGATGCTTAAACTTAAAGAAATAAGATCAAAATCAGAAGATTCCGGATCCAAAGCACGTCAATATCTCGAAGGCCTACTTCGTATTCCATTTGGAACATACCGACATGAAAATATACTTTCGATTATGGATAATATTCGAACCATGTTCGCGAAACTATTGAAAAATGTTCATTCCATATACCCTGATTGCAATATACCAGTATCATACCAATATACGAACATTGAAATACATCATTACTTACAACAAGTTCAAGAGAACTATATTCATAATATTACTTCCAATTCATTACACACAATATGCACACGACTAACTCACTCTTCGAATAATAGAGGTTCTGTAATATCAACCATTATATCTCTCAATTCAATTATCAAATCCAGCAACTTCAAACGTCATAAACTTTGTCACTCTGGGAAGACAATCGACTTTATGAAACAAGAGATTACTACATTTTTTAATGAACTATGTGCGTTTGAAAAGGATACACAAGGATCGACCATCAATCCAGCAACTGAATCTAGAATGAAATTGATTGATACGATATGTAAAGTGTACTCACCTATAAATAACTCAGTACAAAACAAAGAGAATGGTATGCACCTTTTGTCTGGATCCGGCGGTGGTTCTCTTCTATATATGAACCATGCTCTTGTTCAATCTCTTAGTGGCGAGAGCATTGCTATCCAAGAGAAATGGACGCGAGTTAATAATTATATTCAAGATACATCTCTCATATTAGATAAGGCAGTACACGGACACAAACGAGCGAAGAGACATATTGAACGAATTATCGCCCAGTGGATTAATGGAAAACAATGTGGTCACTGCTTCGGGTTTGAAGGACCACCTGGTGTAGGAAAAACCAGCCTTGCAAAGAAAGGCCTTGCTCATTGCCTTAAAGATGATGAAGGAAACTCGCGTCCTTTTGCGTTTATTGCAATCGGTGGGTCAAGCAATGGAAGTACACTAGAAGGCCACAATTATACATATGTCGGATCTACCTGGGGACGCATCGTTGAAATACTCATGGAGACGAAATGCATGAATCCCATCTTTTTTATCGATGAGTTGGATAAAGTCAGTAAAACAGAACACGGGCGAGAGATTATCGGGATTCTTACGCATTTAATTGACACCACACAAAATGAAGGATTTCAAGATAAATATTTTAATGGAATTGACCTCGATCTCTCGAAAGCTCTCTTCGTATTTTCATATAATGATGTTGATGCAATTGATAAGGTACTTCTTGATCGCATTCATCGCATCAAGTTTGACCATCTCTCACTCGATGATAAACTTACGATTACACGAAAGCATTTACTACCTGAAATGTATGACAAAATGGGGCTTTTAAACATGATTGATCTAAGTGATGAAAACATTTTATTTATTATTGAAGAGTACACTTGTGAACCAGGTGTTCGAAAACTCAAGGAGCTTTTGTTTGAAATCATCGGAGAGATTAACCTTGATTATATTCAAAATCTATCGATTGGAACACAACATACATCCGTCGGAACATTCCCCGTCAAGGTAAGCAATGATATTATTCGGGATAAGTATTTGAAAGAACGGCATCCTGCGCGACATCATAAAATACACATAGAACCGTCGGTTGGCATCATTAATGGTCTTTGGGCGAATGCTTTAGGGAATGGCGGGATTATACCGATTGAGGCGAAATGGTACCCATCGACGACTATGATGGATTTGAAGTTAACCGGTATGCAGGGCGATGTAATGAAGGAAAGCATGACTGTTGCGAAAACACTTGCATGGACGTTGCTGGATGATTATCAAAAAACGGCACTCGTTGATCTCTTTGATAAGACGAAGACACAAGGTCTACACATTCATTGTCCCGAGGGTGCCACACCGAAAGATGGGCCGTCTGCTGGAACGGCAATTACCTGTGTAATATACAGTCTTTTAACACAACGGCCTATCAAGAACGTGGTTGCAATTACTGGAGAGATCAATCTACAGGGAAGAGTTACCATGATTGGAGGACTTGACTTGAAAATACTTGGCGGAATCAGAGCAGGGGTTACTGAGTTTATTTATCCCGCCGAGAATGATAAGGATTATCGCGACTTCATTGAAAAATATAAGGATAAACCATTCCTCTCTTCGATTGTATTTCATGCTGTTACGCATATATCTGAAGTAATCAACCTCGTATTTCAAGTGTAAGTACACGAATGTGGTAAGTGTCGTCTCTTTGTCATTGTATCACCCTGAATGTTATATTATTTTGTCACCATATAATAAACAAAAATGGGGTTACAATTAACATTTTCAAATATAGTACAGCTATTTAGTATTTTCTCGCCCATGTTTCTGATATTCTTTCTAGTAACAGTGTCAATATTTAATCAGAACATAAAAGGGATTGTCTATTTAGCTGGTGTCTTACTTGCATCCGTAATTACCGCGGTTCTCTCTGTTGGGTTTGGCAGCGAGATGGGAGAGGATGCATCTCCCCTCTGTAATATTATCGACTTTCCATTCATTAGCAGTAAGTATAATGTTCCGGCATTCAATAGTATGTTTATTATGTTTACTCTTGCATATTTGCTTCTTCCAATGATTGCAAATAACCAGATCAACTTTTTTATTGTTGGAATGGTTGTTTCGTTGTTTATCATTGATGCATATGTAAAGCTTACAAATAACTGTACTGTACCTAAGGGTATTGTATTTGGAGCACTAACTGGTATTGTTCTTGGAACTGCATGGTTTTACACATTGTATATAAGTGATAATACAAAACCTTTGTTGTTTTTTAGTGACCTAACTAGCAATAATGTGGTTTGTAAGAGACCGGCGAACCAGACATTCAAGTGTTCCGTTTATAAGAATGGGCAACTGATTCAAGATGCATAGATGAATATATATACACAATGGTATCATATATACAATATACGATGATTATTCGTATTGGTATACATGATATGTAATATGAATGTGAGTATAGTTGCGAATATGAACAACTAGATAGGTTATTATACCTGAAACTTTGTACTGTTTCGCAATATCCATGCAGAAAAGTCAGATAAGAGTATATCTTTATGGAATCGATTCGTTAGGAGTTTAATATTATATGTTTTAGCACCGTATATGTTAAAAAAGTTCTGAACAACCATTTGAGTATTTGCTCTATCATACTTCTCATTTAATTGTTCATATGTAAACATTGGTTTCTTCGTATTTGCATTGGCCTCATTATGAAGGTCCAATAACAGTCGTTTAAAGTCTTCTTTATTACGAATTGGGCGATTACTGTTCTTTTTGAGAAACGCCTCTGCATGAGAAGCACACTCAGGGCAGGGAAGATTCGCACATATTCTATATACAAACTGGATCAAGTCATTTCGAATAATCATAAACTGAGACTCGTCAACCTTTTGGGCGAGTGTATGAAATAAGTACCATACTGCTGGTCCCCATACTGCTTTAGATACCATCTATATGTAATATCAGGAATACTACTAAATGACGATTGGGTGAACTATACACCAAGTATAGATATAGTTCATATTATATTTTTTGAACAAACATAAACATTATGATATGTTATAATCTATAGACAACTTGGATATTTACTATATACACATACACAGAGAATGAATAGTGCGACTACACCTTCTAGTAATAAGTCAATTGGTTATGACGTTGAAGATGGAATTGACTTTTTCAAGGAATTGCAAAATATATTGAAGCCTTCTGATGTATGTTCAAATAAAGTAAATGAAATTGTTTCTCATGTGCATCCTGTTATAATACAAGAAGATGATCTCTGTATGTTAAGTAAGGAACCACTTGATAACACACAAATAAAATTGGACTGTGGACATCGATTTAACTATGTACCATTATATAAAGATGTATGTCACCAAAAGAGCAATTCATCGCAAATGTATGATATTACTACACTTGGTGCTGGACAAATAAAGTGTCCATATTGTCGTGCTAAGACAAGTCGATTATTGCCGTTTATTGTTTGTAATGGAGTGAAACGAACGTATGGTGTAAATGCACCAGAGTATTATTGTATGCCAATATTTCGGTGTTGTTATAAAATGTCTAATGTACCTGTGACTGATATTTCATCATCTGAACAACCAAGTAGTCCAAAGTTATGCGGAAAGGGGAATACTCTTAATACAAAGTATGGGTTTTTGTGTAAGTTACACAATCGTCTCATGAAGTTACAAGAAGAAAGGGCTGCGAAGGCGGCTGCGAAGGCTACTGCAAAGGCGGCTGCAAAACAAGCCAACTCACAAGTTATATCTACAAATGAAACGACGTGTTCGGCAATATATACATCAGGTAAAAACAAGGGTTCCAAGTGTACTTCAAAAGTATCTGGGGTTGATTCACATTACTGTAAACGTCACTCCAAAATGAACATACCTGTAATAAGTGAATAATACTTCGGATAAACTATTTATCCGATGGAGGTACCCCGCGTCCTGTTACCCAGACCTGTTACTCATCCCTGTTACATAGGTTGCCACGCCTGTTACATAGGTTGCCACTCCTGTTACATAGGTTGCCACGCCTGTTACATAGGTTGCCAGACAATACTAACATATATTACGTAAAAATATAACTCTTTTTATGTAATAATCTCGAATAATCGAAAATAGGGTATATATCCCGAAAATCATCCCCCAAAAATGGCCATTCTTGTTTGAGTGAAAACATGCAAAATGGCAAAATACGCAAAAACAGGGGGTGAAATTCAACCGTTGCCATAATTACTCAAACAAGATTGGCCATTTTGGGGGGATAGGGTCATTTATCCCCCGAAAGTGGGGGTACATGTTTGAGTCAAAACTAAACCGTGCATTTTTGGGGGATGATTATCCCATAAAAATGGTCGGGTTTGTAAGAGGTCAAAAAGCTTTTGCATGTTTTGGGGGTCCAAAAATCGCATTTTTTCGAAAAACCGGATTTTATCCCCCCAAAATGACCATTCTTGTTTGAGTGAAAACATGCCAAAAATGCGATTTTATCCACAGAAATCCCCACTTTATGTTTTCACTCAAACATACTCGCCCACTTTCGGGGGATAAAACGGGGTCAAGAGGCCCAAAACAGGCCAAAAATGGTCAGTCACGTTTTTTCGAAAATCAGTCATTATCGACGTGACTGAAAATGGTCGGCACGTGACCACGGATTTTTGGCTTTTTTCAAAAAGTTGGAAAGGGGCGATGAAAACGCGTGCAAAATTGAAAAACGCAAAAGTCGTTTTTGGACATTTTTGGAATTGTCCCCAAAAGCGTTGCCGTTGCCAAAATCCCCATTTTGTAGTAGTTAGTATATCGATTATATATGTTACCATAATGGTGTGTATATTGTATGTCTAATCTGTGTACTATATTTTATGGTCTTGTCAGTCAGGGGATAAATATAGGCGTTTTCGATACGTTATTTTGCGCGGTCGTATAATGATACATATAATAGTGGTCACGTGACTAATAACCATACTCTTATACTATAGAATCGATATGTATTGTATATCCTATATACCAAAATCGTTATATTTATTGGGTATTATACTATATGTATGTATAAAATCGTACCCCCAAAAGTAGGGTATCTTGTTTTTCACTGTTTGAGTTTGCCAAAAATTATGGGATTGAATAGGTTGTTTTTGTTTGAAGTAGAACTTTATTCAATAGATTTGGGGGTCGGGGTTCGAGGGTCTAAGGGTCCAAGGCCTGCCGATTTTCTTTGAATAAAAATGTTATAATCCCTTATTTTTTATTCTAATCAATTGGTAACGAATATACTCAATCAATATCAACGAAATAATCAACTTATATATAACTTATCCATTCTTATATAATATATTCAATGAAGCATGTATATTATCAGTCATTCGAATGTAAATTATGTGACTATAGTACTCAAAATAAAAAGGACTACGGCAAACATCTTCAAACAAAGAAACATTTATTAAGATCGGGAACTATACAACCTTGTACATCCACCCCCGCCCAATCTATTATTTTTAATTGTAATGGGGCCGGAACAGTTGTTATTAATGGAATACAAATACCCCCGTCTAGTACTAATACTAATACAACTCCATCATATAATGGATTGTTTGTTTGTGAATGCGGCAAAAAGTATATGGATCGAACTGGAATATGGAAACATAAAAAGAAATGTGCTGTGTACATTCAAATGCATGAACACTCATCTTCTTCAACTGAATCAACCTCTTCGGATACAATACATGATTACTCTAGCTATGAAGATGATATAAAAGATATGGATACATGTAATCAAGATCATGATCATGCGGCGGATAGTAAACATATAGGACATTCTAATCATACATCTAGTAATTGCGCACCCCCTATACATACACGAACAACTGAGACGAAGCCATCGGTAGCACAACACTCACACTCGTCATACCCTTCGAAGAAACAATCACCACCACCACCAATTGCGGGGAATGATGCAACAACAGCAACAGCAACGGCAACGGCAACAGCAACCGATGACCCTGATACTAACAGTAAAGTATCCGTGAAAGATCTAACTCCTGAGATAATAACCGACATGCTTCGCATTATTCGAGAGCAACACGAACTTTTGAAGGAACTTATACCAAAAGTCGGCAATAATATTACAAATAACACAAACAATACACAGTTTAATCTCAACTTTTTCTTGAATGAAGAATGCAAAGATGCTATTAACCTCTCTGACTTTGTTAACTCCCTCGAAATTAGTATGGATGATTTAGATGTAACAAAAAGTCAAGGTCTGGTTTCAAGTATTAGTACTGTCTTAGTGAATGGACTCAAACAACTAGATATATATAAGAGACCAATCCATTGTACCGACCAGAAAAGAGATACAATATATATCAAAGATAACCATAAATGGCAGAGAGACGAAGGGAATATACGGATAAAGAAAGTATTCGTCGATATCGCTAACAAAGAATATAAGGCGATTAAAACATGGATGGATACTAACCCTGGGTGGGAAAATAATACACGACTACAAGACATACACCATACAATGCTTCTCAATGTACTTCATGAAATTAAGGATGATCCTGTCGGAGAACGCAAGATCCTGAAATGTCTTGAACAAGCAGTATTTATCGAAAAGTGAGAGATACTCGTTTTTCTTTTCCGTAACTATACATAATTTTATTTTAGGTCTGTCTATTATACTAGTATGTCTCATATACCATATTCAAATACGATTGTTCCTCCTACAACCGATAATGTAGATGAAGGAACAATTGAAGGTGGACGCACCGATGCAATCCCACCTCCATCTGGAAAACAGGAATTAATTACACATATTCGAGCATGGATTCGTGTTGAAAATGAAATAAAACAATTAACCAATGAGTTGAAAAAGAGGAGAGAACTGAAACAACGTCTTACTAGTTCTCTACTTCAAGTGATGAAGTCAAATGATATTGACTGCTTTGATGTAAATAATGGACAACTTATTTACTCACGAACCCGTGTGAAAGCTCCTTTGAATCGTGGACAACTATTATCTGCTTTAATCAAATACTATAATGATAATGATGCTGCGAAAGAGATGAGCGAGTTTCTTTTATCTGAGCGGGCAGAAAAGGTGAAGGAGTCAATTCGAATGAAACTTCCTAAGATGTAGATAATATAATATGTTTGTTGATTGTGTAATTTTACATAAACATATTATACCTATATACATATACGTGTATCATGCTTCGATCAAACAAGAAGGCTGTACAAAGACTATTTTATACCTCACCTAATCCAACACAAAATACATATGAAGAACGCGCGAATAATAACATACATGATCGAGAGAATGATGATCGAGAGAATGATGATCGAGATATTCAAGATGATCGAGATGTTCATGATGATCGAGATGAGGAGGATGGGGGTAGTAACATTCATCCCGGGGATATGAAAGGTGGGAGACGTGTATTAAAACGAAGTAAAGATAAGAAACAACAGAAACCCATTGTTGATATAGAGGACGAAGATGATCAGGAAGATGATCAGGAAAATGATCAGGAATATGATGAGGAAGAGCAAGACAGCAATTCTGTGTCGTCATTGTCTTCTTCCGATGAGGAATATATGTTCCCCAATAATGTTTCATCATATCGGGATGATCCATCTGTCGTAGGATATAATATCATTGATAACTTCAGCTATCCATTCATCGATTCAATTTACTATGATCTGTCTGAAGTGGAAGATAATAATGATACCCTACAAGATATGACGTTTGAATGTTGTATTTACCGTGTCAATACTTTAGGCAAGAACCCGTTTATTGAATATCTCCTTTACTTTGATACACCAAGTAAGAATAAATCTTCCGAATGTATATTTCCATTTTTTACATATAAACATTCTCGTAAATCACTTGAAGAACAAGGTGATGCTGTTGTACAAAAGCTATTTGACACAAAATATAGATATAGGGGATATACAATTGATGAGTCTAGTCGCAGATGTGTCTTATACTATGAAAAATACTTCAACCGTCAGGTTCTCATCGATTACGTATCATTCACTCAGAAAAATGGACAATGGGTGTGGGTCTCTGCAAGCGAAATAGCAGATGTACAATCATACTTATCTATACCAATCGCCGAACATGTGGTCGAGTTATTTTATATGTATCCATCAATTATGTTTTTAATGAAGAATGGTAAACACATTGAAATACCTCGTATTTTATATTATGGCAATCATTCATCGTATATTTCATACATATCTGCATTTGGAATGAAGCGGCAATCCGTGTATTCATCCCTCGGGCCATATTTCTATTTTACAGACTATTCATCTAGTATGAAGTATGCTTGTTATAGTTACTCCGGAAAAGCTGTTGGTCTAATTGATAACCGAGAAATCACGAATACATCACATGGACGTTTTAATAAGGGAGGCCTTGTTCGGTTTGCTGTTTTTCTTGGAAAGACCAAGACGTTTTTTATAGATGGACCGAGAGATACATCGGAGGTAACCATGATTAAAATGAGAGAGAATGAAATAATAGGGGAAACACGAGGTCTTCGAGATAGCGATGGAAATTGGACACGACACTATGATTCCGGATATACCGGGAAATATGTAATTCGGGTTGGGGACGAGGTTGATATTCGTATACCTCAATGGGTTATTTATGATTACTTTAATCATGTTCCTTTGTCTTATTACTATATCGATACTACTGGTATCCCCGAGAAGTATGATGGTGAGTTTACCGATTATAAAATATTATAAAATATATATCATACTCGGTATATCATACTCGGTATATCACTTCTATACATAACTACAATTTGGATTTACATTATTCGAAACCATGGGCGTATTTGATAACAAGTTTTTGAACCTTCTTATGTTATTATTCGTAGTAGTAATAATCGTGCAAATTATGAACTTTTTAGATATAGATTATGTGTTTTTCTTAGGATATTTACTTTGGTTTATTGCAATTGGATTATTTATGATACTTTTACCTAGGTCACATGACTCGGTATTTTAGTGATAGTATACAACCTTTATTCGATATAAATCATTGAATGTGTTGATATAGATTATCTTATTATACTATATATTGTTGTATATTGAGTACAAAATGACACTTCCCGTAAAAGAACATAAGATTGATTATAATGATGATCTAGAAGCATTATTGAAAGAACATTCCGAAGAATGCGAATCGCTTTCTATTCTCCATCGGTCATCTTATGAAAAATATAATCGTCGCTCAAACTACATTAATATTCCCGTTGTAGTGTTAAGTAGCTTTATTGGATTTATTACAGGTATTGATTTACAATATGATAAGATGAATGTGATATTAGGTGTTGGTAGTGTGTTTGTCGGTATTATCAAATCAATTGATACATACTTTCAGTTGGCGAAGCGTGCTGAATCGCATCGAATGTGTTCTCTTCAGTTTAGTCAGTTATCGAAGAAAATACAAATCGAGTTAGCACTTACGAGAGATCAGCGCATGACCGCGAAGGATATGTTGAATATTATAAAAACCGACTTTAAAAATCTTAGTGATATTGCACCGCTGATTGATATGGATGTTGTAAAAGAGTACAATGAAAAGTATAGTAGATATCGAAAGGTAAAGAAGCCTAACTTTGTAAATGGGTTAACTGAGGTAAAGATAAACACCGCGAATGATAAAAGCGAATATGAGTTTCGGCGTGCAAGCCGTACGGGGAGTTTCGCAAACTCGGTAGTAAATAGTCCAAAGGCGAACTCCGAAGCGTCGTCTATAAAGGGAGGGGCTAGCAAATCAGGACATTCTGTTGCTAGTCGAAGCGGGGGGTCTGGAGGTGGCAGTGGCGGCGGCGGCGGCGACGGCTCTGGTGGCAGCGGCGGCAGCGGGGGGTCTGGAGGCAGCGGTGGAGGAGCAGCATCAGGCCTTAAAATACATACATCACCCCCAAGTACAACCCAATCACACACCGGTGGGCGTGTATATAATATCGAAAATGAAGTCAAACATATTGCATCTTCCGCCAGCAATAAAGACCAACATGTAAAGTCTTCTGAATCAGTTCTTACGCAACAGTCATTCAATAAAGCTCTCATTGAAAATATGGTGAGAGAACAGAGCAATAATCCACTTATGGCTACATTTTTAAATAATTCACTTCAACAAACCGTCGCAGCCGCTGTCGCAAACCATCCATCTGGACCAAAGTCCGTCAGCAACATATCAGTCAATGATGCAGGGTCTGTTAGAAAAGTAAATACAGGGTCACTATCAAATGTTAATGGTGCAACAAATCTAATTATTACAGCCGATATCGTTTCCAAGACGCCATCCATTTCTGGATCACTTCGATCATTCCCTCATACACCTTCGAATGAAGGCGTTAATAACTCCGCAGCAGTCGCTTCACCCGTCGAAGAGTCATCTTCCCCAATTCAAGAGAATAATATAGAAGTCGTTGATGCCCCCGTACAACCCACTCCCGTTACGATTGAAATGCCGGCCGTGATAACCGGAGAACAACTATATCAATTACGTAACCAATTTGATAATTTAAGTGATAACGTTGGCGCATATGAAATGTAAAAAAGTGTATAGAGAAATCATTATTATATTCAAATATACAAATTTGAATAGGAATACAACTGAATAATTATATAACAGAGTCGGTATATAACAGAATCGGTATACAATAGTTGTATCATCCATCATATGTCATATTTGAATATAAACGCAGTACTCAATGAAATCGCAACCAATAGTTCTCGTACATACAAAACCCATGTTTTATCAGAATACAGAGAGAACCTGTTATTACAAACTGTCATAAAACTAACACTTGATCCATTGATCAACTTCTATATACGAAAAATACCAATTTATGTACCCTCTACATCGGCCACTGTTACTCTTCCCCAAGTTCTTCCTTCTCTTGAACGTATATTTAATCGCGAAGTAACCGGAAACGCCGCAATAGAACTTCTTCGATCCATTTTATCTACCTTGTCATCCGATGATGCGTCCGTAATTGAACGAATTATTCAAAAAGATCTAAAATGTGGCGTGTCTACTGCTACCGTCAATAGTATATGGAAAGGTCTTATACACGATTACCCTGTTATGCTTTGCTCCGCATTTGATGATAAGTTGGCTGCTAAAATAAAATACCCGGCAATCGTGCAACTGAAAATGGATGGAATGCGATTTAATGTCATTGTCCGGAATGGATGCTGCGAATATCGAAGTCGTAATGGGAAAGAGCTAGAACTACATGGAACCCTTGACGCGGACTTTGTTACTATGGCAAAAGGCAAAAATGTCGTGTTTGATGGAGAACTCATGATCAAGTTTCCGAATGCGGCGATTCATAATCAGGGGGTTTTTGCAGAGAGAAAGGTCGGAAATGGAATATTAAGTAAGGCGACAAAGGGAACGCTTTCCAATGAAGAGGCATGCTTGATTTACGCAACTGTATGGGATATGATTCCATTTGACGACTTTCAACGAGAGGTTTGTCGAACACCGTATTATACGCGTCTCTCTCATCTAATTGATGCATTGTTACCTGCCTCGATAACACGAGTTGCCTTGGTTGAACACCATACAGTACTGTCATTCGAAGCAGCAATGCAGTATTTTGATACATACTTGGCACAAGGACAGGAAGGCATTATTATTAAAGACCGGGCAGGTATATGGGAGAACAAACGTGCGAAACACCAAATGAAATGTAAAGGAGAGCTTGAGTGCGATCTTCTCGTTACAGATGTACTAGAGGGAACCGGTAAATATGCCGGTATGTTGGGGGCGATCTCTTGCCAAACCCGCGATGGTGTTATAAAAGTAGATGTAGGTAGCGGGTTCAATGATGAACAACGAACTACACTTAAAAATAATATTATTGGAAAGATTGTTTCCATTAAATATAATGCACGTATTACTGATAAGAAGGGACAACATAGTTTATTTCTCCCGATCTTTATTGAAGTAAGAGATGACAAAACAACCGCGGATTCAAGTAGCGAAGTGAAGTGAACGAATACATATCTATTACCACATTGATAAAATTGATTCATTATTATCATTTATATTATTTATATCATTGTGATACTATTATCATGGATTCGCGTATTAATAAGAAGGTCAGTACGTATGTGTGTGACTTTAAAACTCAGACAACCACGAAACTCAATGAATTGATGGAACAACTGAATCGACATGCTAGTTCTCCTGCATTTCGTGCGATGCCTAGTGTAGAACGAGACATAACCGACAAACTTGTGTCGACATGTAACGGGTTATTATCATTCGTATATAATTATCCCGCGATTGAACTAGATAAGAGCGATTTTGTAAAGAGAAAACGCGTCAAGAATGTAGTGCCGATTTGTGATAGATGTTGCGCGAAACGAGCGAATGGCGAACAATGTACCCGGCGCAAAAAAGACGGCGAACAGTATTGCGGGACACATGTCAAAGGTGCGCCTCATGGTATTCTTGATGAAACAAGTTTATCATCCGTTACGAAGAAGAAAGTCAGTGTTTGGGGACAAGATATAAAGGGCATTGTATACTACATTGATGACAATGGAAATGTCTATAATCCAGAAGATATTCTTTCCAATCGTGAGAATCCGCGAGTCATTGCAAAGTATGTCAAGACGAGTGATGGAACATATTCTATACCCGGACTGTTTCAACAGGTAAAGTGAACATACCCCCCCTATTTCATATATAACAGATTATGTATACAATGTAACATATGGATGTAACCTACTTATGATAAGATAAGATACCATAAAATAAACATAAAAAGATCTCCATAATGTATATTATATTTTTTACATATAGTATAGGTAATTATCACTATATCCATATACATAACATATGGCAGACGATGAGGATGGAATAGAAATCACGTTCGGTAAAAAACATAAGAAGAAGACACATGACACGAATAGTCAAAAACAACGCGGTAAATCTACGTCTCCTAACTCAAAGTCAGGAAGTAGCGGCAATGGTTCGTATATATACCATGATTATGAGTTCTTACTTGACAGATTATATGAACAACACAATGAAATGAATAAAATGTCGGAAGACGATCGATATAGACGAAGCTTGTTTCAGATTCCAAAACCGAATATTTATAAGGAAGGGTCGAAAAAAACAATGTTTTCCAACTTTTCAAACATTGTAAATGCAGTTAATCGGACGAGGGACCATTTACAATTATATTATACGATTGAACTTAGTACTGAATGTTCTATAGCTCCATCGCCAGAAGATCCGACTGCGTATCGGATGATTATTAAAGGGAAGTTTCGTACAGAACAGATTGAGACATTGTTGAATCGATACTTATCTGAGTATGTTGAGTCTCCGTCAATTCCTGGGTCATATGATACGAAATTAGTACGTGATCCAACAACCAAAATGACGTTTATTGAATGTAATAAAACTGGAAGTAGGAAGTTTGTTGCTCCACTTAAACATACAGTAAACACCGTTACCAAGTTGGATAGAATGAATGCGAGAGAGTCAAAATAAATAATATGGATATATATTAGTTATAAGGTACTTCGTTTATACAGTACTTCGTTTATTCGGTACTTCGTTTATTCGGTACTTCGTTTATTCGGTATTGCATTATGATAGTAAAAGGGAAGAAACACCGCTTGAAAATGTGGAACGGTGGGATGCGTTCCCGATCCAGATCCAGATCCCGATACAGGACACCATCCCGCGTAGGGTTATCTCCTCAAAAGACGAATACTGGCGATGATTATGATGATGTTCTTTCGGGTCGTTCGTTTGTATCAATCACGTTGTCTCGAATACGAGATGATAAGCTGGATGAGTCAGTGGTTCGAACCATCATAATAGAGAGGAACTTGGTATAACAAATGATGATATAGATGACTACATTTCGACAATGAAAAATGACAGAGATTCTAGTGTACACAGAACAGGTCCACTTCAAAAACTGATAGAGAGTAATCCGCGAACGATGAATGCTGATGTTCGTCGGTTTGTATCTGGGTTAGTTTCATATTTAGAAAATGAAAAAGATATGGTTTTTGGATCACTTAGTCGTCGTATTCACGCAATTCAACGCCGATTATTTGTGAATGATATATCAACTGATACGGAGTTTACAAGAGGAGGTAAGAGATCCCGACACCGACACCAAAATAGTCGTATGCACAGTTACTATACTCGGAAACATAAACAGTAACATACGTACAAACTAACATACGTACAAACTAACATAAAAATAATAATACTATATTGTATAACTCCCTTACTTTGATTCATATGAACTTTCTTCATGAAGCTGTCGAACTTGGTTCGCATCTGGGTGGTGCAGTAGGCAATGGATGTGCTGCAATCAATGACCTTGGATATGTTATTAATGATATTTGTCATCATGACTATATTGGAGCAAGTCTCGAAGTATCCCAGACTATTTATCGTGGAACAGAAGCGATCGCAGATGTTTCAAGCGGTGACTGGTTTTAACTACTATAGACGAGTCATTCCTCATAATAAAATGTTATACCCATCATGCATAACATTTTCTATTACGTGATATAATTATAAAAAAAGGTTACAAAGCCTTACTACTGGCTTTTATTGTAAAACGCACAGCGAGTGAATACTTTATTGTTACTTAGTTCGTTAAGTTACCGCGAGAATACGGAACATGTCTACATTCGGTATCGTACTGATTCAGTTTGTCACTCGTAGTTCCAAGTCGAACAATCATGACAAACTAGAGTATTGATTCATTGGCGATTGACGATTTACAAAAATTGAATATAAAATATATAGTTTTAATAAATACAAGATTAAATATGACAACAACTATTTCAGTGGTGGATCTTACATCAGAAAGTTTTAAAATGGGATATTTATATGGAAGATTGTGTTTAATTGCAAATGATAATGATTGTGATTTTAACACTTTTATTGATGAAATAAATAATAAATTTGATGAAGTCGTAATTGATCTAATTACATTAAAAGATTTATTTAATGTGTTTTGTGGAGATGTTGAAATAATAACCTATAAAGATAAAAATGTGGTGGTAGTTGGACGAGATAAGCTATTTGGTACTGTTTATCTAAATGAAAAAAATAAAGTAGTTCATATGGAGTATGAAGATAAAGATATTGAGTTAATATTGGCAAGAGAAGAGAAAAAAGAAGTTAGTGGGATGGTATGTGATGATTGTGAACAACACTTTTATGCTGGAAAAGAGTTTTGTAAATCTTGCGGATTTAATTTAAATTCATTTGATAAAGAGAAAGAAGAGGAATAATATTTTATTGGAATAAATCTGCTCTCACGCGACTAATTTCATTGTATAGGGTGTTTTCATCTTGGTTGTTCAATGATTCATCCCATGCATCATACAGCAATGGGATTTGTTTCCAACACCCACTGTTGATATCAACCATGAGTGAAATCTCTTCTTCTGAAAAGTACCCTTCCATGAGTCGCATAAACTCTTCATTTTCGATAGCACAAGTGTGTTTATGAAATAACATTTCGCTTCTTCTTGACATTGCTGAATTGACGTTGCTGGTTACTTTGATTGGCTTGGAATGTCTTCAAATACTTTGTAAAAATGAGAATCAATTTTAATGTGATATCAAGTTGTAACGTATCCCCCCAAAAATTGATTCTCATTTTTACAAAGTATTTGAAGACATTCCAATGACCAACAAACCTGAACACATATCCAAAATGAAATGCTCTATCTGTAGGCAACAGGGACACAACAAGCGTTCCTGTAAGGCGATGACTACGACAGTTTCAGCACCAAAAATTGATACAGAAACTGATTTAAATACAAAAGCACTTGTAAAAGTAGAGATGACTGAAGATACTTATACACCAGACCTTTTGAAAGAACAATACGCTTTACATAAGGCGTATGTTAATGGAAGAATAAATACTACTAAAAAAATAGGTGTAAAAGTGAGATTACCTTGTATTCCTGAAGATATAAGTGAAAATATTGTAAAATACATACTTCATAACAAACTCAACGATACTACATCAAGCTGGGATTGTAAAAAGGGTGATCTACAATCGGAAAAAGAAGGCAAACAAGAATGTAAATGTTTTACAAGTGATGGGCCTCCTTCATTTACGCCATCATCTGATTGGGATGTAATATACTTCCTTGATGCAAGAAACTGGTTAAATGATAAGTTTATATTATATAGAGTTTTACTGAAAAGAACATCAGATGAATGGAAAAATATAAAAGTAAGTAAGACTCAAACATTTGAAGACCAAACGAAACAAGGTCGCCGTCCTCGTATAACTTGGGACTCTCTACAACCACAAATTAGTTCATATTGTAATAAGGTGTATGATGGAACATTTGATGATATATTTAATCCTCTTGAAGTAAAGGAATAATTCTATTCGCAATTAGTTGCACAACTGGAACAGATACAGCATTTCCAGCAAGTTTATAAAGATTTGAATCGCTTAAGTTCGGTAGTTTATAGGATGCTGGAAATCCTTGAAAGTTAAAGCATTCTCTTGGGGTAAGTTTGCGAATACCCTTATCATCAAGTATAATAGGAACATTATGCCCTCCTCCTCCCATATTAGCAGTTAAAGTAGGACATTCACTACTTTTGTTTTCTCTAACATATACTCTTCTGTATTGATAGATTGTGTTTGTCTTAATAACATTTTTTTTTACAAGAGTCCACGTAGTTGATTTATCTGTGTAGTAATATTTATCAGGAACACTGCTTTCAAGAAAGTCAGATATGGGTTTCTTTTCAATTTTAGGGAAATCTAAACTAAACTTATCAAATACTTTTTTTGATTTTAAACATACAATATAGATACGTTCTCTATGTTGAGGAATCCCAGTAATTTCTGCTGTGTTTAGAACTTTATAGGATACATAATATCCCCTCTTTTGTAGATTTTCTTTGATAGTTGTAAATGTTTTATTCTCGTCGTGTGATACAAGATTTTTAACATTCTCTAATATTACACATTTTGGTTGATGATAATCAATAATAGATAAGATTTTCCAGAAAACATTTGATCGCTCATCTTTAAATCCTTCTTGTAATCCAGCAATACTAAACGGCTGACAAGGAAATCCACCGGTCAGTATATGGTGAGATGGTATATCTTCAACCTTCACTTCATTTAGATTTTTTAGTGTAAGTTTATGATTAAAGTTTTCATCGTAAATCTTTTTTGAATACTCTACCATATCATTTCCAAATACGACATTTACATTATTTGATAATTGGAATGCTAACGTAAATGCACCAGTTCCAGCAAACAAATCTATCATATTTAGGTTTTGTGAGTTTGAATGTGTTTCTATAATAATTTCATTTTTCACAGGGACAGGAGAATCTGTTAGTAGTTTCACTATATCTGCCTTCTTCTTTCCACTATATCCGTTGATGCTCTTCTCCTTACAAATCGCAATCAGTTCCTCACGAGTTTTCGTTGAATAATCCATTTGGGTTGACTGTATTATAGTCGTTGTTATGGGATCAATTTTAACCGTTATTGTGGGATCAATTTTAACCGCTCCCTGATTCGTGTTTGGCAGAAATTATTTAACGTTCTTCTCTACAAGTACTTCAATCGTGTTGTCCTTTTTACATGGGAGTTTACGATTCTTATGAGTTTCCAAGTGACCCTTCTGAAGTCCCCATTTGGAGGAGTGCAGGTAGTATTTAGTGGAGATTTTTATCAGTTACCACCGGTTGGGGACGAGTTCGAAAAAGATACATCATCGTATTGCTTCAAAAGTGAATTATGGCGAGAAAG
>Ga0194123_10002002_pt1 | contig 28068 bp, 30 predicted proteins | sample TA2MahsurfametaG_5_FD_155479 | JGI IMG/M metagenome (GOLD analysis project Ga0194123, IMG submission 155479) | Freshwater microbial communities from Lake Tanganyika, Tanzania - TA2015023 Mahale A surface | ecosystem: Environmental > Aquatic > Freshwater > Lake | place: Tanzania: Lake Tanganyika... | reverse complement strand
TGCATCCCAAACCGGCGTCGCCGGCCGCTACGCGAGCGCCCTGTTCGAGCTCGCCGATGAGGCGAAAGCTCTCGACCAGGTGGCGCAAGATCTTGCGACCTTCATCAAGCTTCTGGGCGACAGCCCAGATCTGCGTCGCCTGCTTGCGAGCCCGGTGATCGGTCGCGCTCAGCAGGGCAAGGCGCTGCTGGCCGTGCTCGATGCCGCCGGCATTTCGGGCATCACGCGCAAGTTCGCGGGCGCCGTGGCGGCCAATGGCCGGTCGCGCGATCTCGGCGCGATGGCGCGGGCCTTTCTTGCCGAGCTGGCGCGTCGCCGCGGCGAGGTTACCGCCGCCGTCGCGTCGGCTCAGCCGCTCACCGAGGCGCAGCTCGCCAAGCTGGCCGAGGTCCTGCGCGGGGTTCTGGGTTCCAAGGTTGCGATCGACGCCTCCGTCGATCCCGAGTTGCTGGGCGGCCTGGTGGTCCGGGTCGGCTCGCGTCTGTTTGATTCGTCCGTACGCAGCAAGCTGCAGCGCCTGCAGCTCGCCATGAAGGGAGTTGGGTGATGGATATCCGCGCCGCCGAGATTTCGGCCATCCTGAAGCAGCAGATCGCCAATTTCGGCAGCGAGGCCGAAGTCGCTGAGGTCGGTCAGGTCCTGTCGGTCGGCGACGGCATCGCCCGCGTCTATGGCCTCGACAGCGTCAAGGCCGGCGAGATGGTCGAGTTCCCCGGCGGCATCAAGGGCATGGCGCTGAACCTCGAGAGCGACAATGTCGGCGTCGTGATCTTCGGCGACGACCGCGCCATCAAGGAAGGCGACACCGTCAAGCGTACCGGCGCCATCGTCGACGTGCCGGTGGGCAAGGGCCTGCTCGGCCGCGTGGTTGACGGTCTCGGCAACCCGATCGACGGCAAGGGCCCGATCCAGTCGACCGAGCGTCGCCTAGTCGAGCTGAAGGCGCCCGGAATCATCCCGCGCAAGTCGGTGAACGAGCCGATGCAGACCGGCCTGAAGGCGATCGATTCGCTGGTGCCGGTGGGCCGCGGCCAGCGCGAGCTGATCATCGGCGATCGCCAGACCGGCAAGACCGCCGTCGCGGTCGACACCTTCATCAACCAGAAGCCGATCAACGCCGGCACCGACGAGAGCAAGAAGCTCTACTGCGTCTATGTCGCGGTCGGCCAGAAGCGCTCGACGGTCGCGCAGATCGTGAAGACGCTCGAGGACAACGGCGCGATGGCCTACTCCATCGTGGTCGCCGCCACCGCGTCCGACCCCGCGCCGATGCAGTTCCTGGCGCCCTATGCCGGCTGCGCCATGGGCGAGTATTTCCGCGACAACGGAATGCACGCCGTGATCGTGTACGACGATCTCTCCAAGCAGGCCGTCGCCTACCGTCAGATGTCGCTGCTGCTGCGCCGCCCGCCGGGCCGCGAAGCGTATCCCGGCGACGTGTTCTATCTCCACTCGCGGCTGCTCGAGCGTGCCGCCAAGCTGAACGACAAGAACGGCTCGGGCTCGCTCACCGCGCTGCCGGTCATCGAGACGCAGGCCGGCGACGTCTCGGCCTACATCCCGACCAACGTGATCTCGATCACCGACGGTCAGATCTTCCTCGAGACCGAACTCTTCTATCAGGGCATTCGGCCGGCGATTAACGTCGGTCTGTCGGTGAGCCGCGTCGGCTCGGCCGCCCAGATCAAGGCGATGAAGCAGGTCGCCGGCACCATGAAGCTTGAGCTGGCGCAGTACCGCGAGATGGCGGCCTTCGCGCAGTTCGCCTCCGACCTCGATCCTTCGACCCAGCGCCTCCTGGCACGCGGCCAACGTCTGACCGAGCTCCTGAAGCAGGGCCAGTACACGCCGATGCCGGTCGAGGAGCAGGTGGTGTCGATCTACTCCGGCACCCGCGGCTATCTCGACGGGCTGGCCGTGGGCCGGATCGGCGAGTTCGAGCGGCGCCTGCTCGACGCGCTGCGCGCCGAGGGCTCGATCCTCGCCTCGATCCGCGACAAGCGCGAGATCGTGAAGGATACCGAGGACAAGCTGAAGGCGTTCCTCGCCGACTTCGTCAAGAAGTTCGGCTGAGCGAAGGCATCCCGCGATGCCCAGCCTGAAGAGCTACCGCCTGCGGATCCGAAGCGTCCAGTCGACGCAGAAGATCACCAAGGCGATGAAGATGGTGGCCGCCGCCAAGCTGCGCCGCGCGCAGGAGCAGGCGACGGCGGCGCGTCCCTACGCCGAGGCGATGGACAAGATCCTGGCGTCGTTGGGTCAGGGCGCGGCCGGCGGCACCGGCCCGCGTCTGCTGGCCGGCACGGGCGCCGACAAGGTCCACCTGCTGGTCGTCGCCACCGCCGACCGCGGTCTGTGCGGTGCCTTCAACAGCTCGATCGTCCGCGAGGCGCGCCGCGTCGTGCGAGCGCTGTTGGCCGAAGGCAAGACGGTCAAGATCCTCTGCGTCGGCCGCAAGGGCCGCGACCAGCTGCGTCGCGACTTCGCGAGCCTCATCGTCGACACGATCTCCGATCTCGGCCGGCCGCGGCTGTCGTTCGGCGATGCCCAGAAGGTGTCGGCCCGCGTGCTCGCGATGTTCGAGGCCGGTGAGTTCGACATCTGCTCGCTGATCTTCAACCGCTTCAAGTCGGCGATGACGCAGATCGTGACGCGCCAGCAGCTGATCCCGCCGCCGCCGCCCGAGGGCGAGGCGCAGGCGCCGGCCGGCGGCGCGGTGCACGAGTTCGAGCCCGACGAGGGCGAGATCCTGGCCGACCTGCTGCCGCGCAACCTCACCGTCCAGGTGTTCCGCGCGCTGCTGGAGAATGCCGCGAGCTTCTACGGCTCGCAGATGACGGCGATGGACAACGCCTCGCGCAACGCCGGCGACGTCATCAAGAAGCTGACGCTGCAGATGAACCGCTCGCGCCAGGCGTCCATCACCAAGGAACTGATCGAGATCATCTCGGGCGCCGAGGCCATCTAGGCCGGCCGCCTGTCCGCAATCGAACGAGAAGGATACGTCATCATGGCCTCCAACAATACCGGCACGATCACCCAGATCACGGGCGCCGTCGTCGACGTGCGCTTCGCGGGCGAGCTGCCGAACATCCTGAACGCGCTGCACGTCGAGAGCGGCGGGCGCCGGCTGGTGCTCGAGGTCGCCCAGCATCTGGGCGAGTCCGAAGTGCGCACGGTGGCGATGGACACCACCGACGGCCTGGTCCGCGGCGAGAAGGCGGTCGACACCGGCGGGCCGATCGCCATGCCGGTCGGTCCCGAGACGCTCGGGCGCATCCTCAACGTCATCGGTGAGCCGGTCGACGAGCGTGGCGCGGTCGGCCACAAGCGCACCCTGCCGATCCATCGCAGCGCGCCGGAGTTCGTCGAGCAGTCGACCGAGGCGCAGATCCTGGTCACCGGCATCAAGGTCATCGACCTGCTGGCGCCCTACGCCAAGGGCGGCAAGATCGGCCTGTTCGGCGGCGCCGGCGTCGGTAAGACCGTGACCATCATGGAGCTGATCAACAACGTCGCCAAGGCGCATGGCGGCGTGTCGGTGTTCGCCGGCGTTGGCGAGCGCACCCGCGAGGGCAACGACCTCTATCACGAGATGATCGAGTCGGGCGTCATCAAGCTCGATGGGCCGGGCTCGAAGGTGGCGCTGGTGTACGGCCAGATGAACGAGCCGCCGGGCGCGCGTGCCCGCGTCGGTCTGTCGGGCCTCACGGTCGCCGAGTACTTCCGCGACGAGGAGGGCCAGGACGTGCTCTTCTTCGTGGACAACATCTTCCGCTTCACCCAGGCGGGCTCCGAGGTGTCGGCGCTGCTCGGCCGCATTCCCTCGGCGGTGGGCTATCAGCCGACGCTCGCCACCGACATGGGCGGTCTGCAGGAGCGCATCACCTCGACCAAGAAGGGCTCGATCACCTCGGTGCAGGCGATCTACGTGCCCGCCGACGACCTCACCGATCCGGCGCCCGCCACCTCGTTCGCCCATCTGGATGCGACGACGGTGCTCAGCCGCTCGATCGCCGAGCAGGCGATCTTCCCGGCGGTCGACCCGCTCGACTCGACCTCGCGCATGCTCGATCCGCGCATCGTCGGCGAGGAGCACTACAACGTCGCCCGCGCCGTCCAGCGCGTGCTGCAGCAGTACAAGTCGCTGCAGGACATCATCGCCATCCTGGGCATGGACGAGCTCTCCGAAGAGGACAAACTGGTCGTGAGCCGCGCCCGCAAGATGCAGCGGTTCCTGAGCCAGCCCTTCCACGTCGCCGAGGTCTTCACCGGCACACCGGGCGTGTTCGTGAAGCTCGAGGACACGATCAAGGCCTTCAAGGGCATCGTGGCCGGCGAGTACGACGATCTGCCGGAATCGGCCTTCTACATGGTCGGCACCATCGACGAGGCGGTCGCCAAGGCCAAGAAGCTCGCGGCCGAGGCGGCCTGATCCCATGGCCAAGGTCGATTTCCGACTGGTCATGCCGGAGCGCGAGCTGCTCGCGGTCGACGCCGACATGGTGGTCGTGCCCGGCAGCGAGGGCGATTTCGGCGTCCTGCCGGGCCACGCGCCGCTGATCTCGACGGTGCGGCCGGGCGTGCTGGAGGTCTTCCAGGGCGGCAAGGCCGAGGCGCGCTTCCTGGTGGTCGGCGGCTTCGCCGAGGTCACCGGCACACGCTGCACCGTGCTCGCCGAGGAAGCGATGGCGCTGGCCGATGTCAGTGCCGACCAGCTCGCCGAGCGCGAGAAGACCGCCGAGCGCGACCTGGCCGAGGCCGGTGACGATGCGGCGCGTGCGCGGGGCGAACGCGGTCTCAGCATCGCGCGCGAACTGCGCCGCGCGCAGGCCTTCGCCCTCTCCCGGGCCTAGTCGCCGTCGAGCAATAAGATTTCACTTCCGACCATTGAAATGGGCGGAAGACCGCGCTTACTTCCGGGGGTGGAACAGCACCGCCGGCAGGGCGGGCCCCAACGGAACGATGGGACGGGAGATGGGCTGGACCCCCGAAACGATCGCGTGGGATCGCTTCGATGCTTCGAAGGTCGATCCGGAGCTGTTGCGCACCGTGAAGGCGGCGTCGTTGGTCGAGCGCAACGGCGCTGACTACGGGCGCTATCTCTCACGCGTCTTCGCCGATGATCCCGAGTTCGTGGCGTTGATCGAGGACTGGGCGCGGGAGGAGATCGTCCATGGCATGGCGCTCGGGCGCTGGGCGATGCTGGCCGATCCCTCGTGGGACTTCGACGCGGCCTTCGCGCGCTTCCGGGCTGGCTACAGCCTGCCGCTCGATGCCACGCATTCGGTCCGCGGCAGCCGCGCGGGCGAGTTGATGGCGCGCTGCATCGTCGAGACCGGTACCAGCTCGCACTACAGCGCCATCAAGGACGCCGCGGTCGAGCCGGTGCTGCGTCAGGTCGCGGCCAAGATCGCCGCCGACGAGTTCCGACACTACAAACTCTTCTACGGCCAGATGCGCCGCTATCTTGAGCGCGATCGGCTGAGCCGCTGGGCGCGGCTGCGCATCGGCTGGGGCCGTCTTCAGGAGAGCGAGGACGACGAGCTCGCCTTCGCCTACTTCGCGGCCAACGAGCCGCTCGACGCCGTCTATGACCGGCCGCGCTATCGCGATGCCTATGCCCGCCGTGCCTACGGGCTCTACCGCGAGGGCCATGTCCAGCGCGGCATCGCCATGGTGCTGAAGGCGGTCGGCCTCGCGCCGCAGGGCCGGCTCAACGCCTGGCTCACGCGGGCGGGCCTCTGGTTCCTCCAGCGCCGCGCCCGCCAGCTCGCGGCCGCTGGCGCGTAGCCGACTCTTTCTAAGCCGAAAACGCCCTAGGCCAGCCAGCGGGCGAAGCGGCTGAGGACCTGGCAGTAGAGGCCGCGCTTGAAGGGGACCACGGCGTCCGGCAACGCGGCAGGGTCGAGCCAGCGCCAGGCACGGAACTCGCGGTGTGGGCCATCGAGCACGATGTCGGCGTCGGTTCCGGTGAAAGCGAGGGCGGCCCAGCGCTGCGCCTGCCCGCGATAGCGCCCACCCCAGACGCGCCGCGCGAGGGCGCGCGGCACATCGTAGGTGATCCACTCGTCGGTGACGTCGAGCAACAGCGCGCGCGATGTGCCGGTTTCCTCGACGAGCTCGCGGGCGGCCGCCTCCAACACGCTCTCGCCGGAGTCGATTCCGCCCTGGGGCATTTGCCATTCCGCGCCGGCGCCGTCGGCGCGCTGGCCCACGAAGATGCGGCGGCCGGGTCCGATGAGCATCAGCCCAACACAGGGACGGTACCCGTCGGGCGGTCTCGCCTTCACCGCCGTAGGTTCGCGCGCAACGCGTGCACGCGGCGCATACAGGCCTCGCGGCACTCGAAATGGCCGATGATCGGCAGGAACGAGACGCGCGGCGGCGCCTCGGCCAGCTTGCGCGACCAGGCGAGGATGGCGTCCATCGCCGCGGCGTTGGCCTGCACGACGCCGAAGGCATGGCGCGGCGCCTGCTGGGGCCCGGCCTCGGTGGCCCAGTTGACCATGCGATCGAGATTCTCGCCGATCGCCTCACGCGTGACCTTGAAGTCCAGCATGCTGGCGTTCTGGGCGTAGCCCATCCCGTACTCGACGCTGAGGCGATGGACCGGCGCGCTCGAGCGCTGGGCGTTGATCTCGACGACGGCGAGTCCGCGCTCGGAAATCTCGCGCAGCACCGGCCGCAGGGTCGGCTCGGACTGCGACACCGGCCCGGCGAAGGGCAGCACCAGCCCGACATAGCCCTCGGCCCGGGCCATGACGGCGCGCAGGCGCTTTAGGTTCTCGCCTGGATCGACCTTGGTCTCGATCGGCTTCAGTCCGCGTTCTACGGGGCCGCCGGGATCCTCGACCGGCAGCATGAGATAGACCTCGTGGCCGAAATCGCGGGCGTGCTTCACCCAGCGCGGCAGGTCGGGCGTGGACGGCAGGAAGGCGAGGCTGACCTCGCCCGGCAATTGCTCGATCGCCCGGCGGGTGATCTGCTCGTTGCCGCCGAGATTGATCATCATCACGCCGACCCGCGAGGCCGGGCCGTCGGGGCTGTGCGGTCGGGCATAGGCGAGCCACGGCATCCAGCCCGACGGCGAAACACGCGGCAGGCGCAGGCCGTCGGCGGTGACCTCGATCAGATCGGTCGTGTCGGCGGGTGGCAGGGCACGAAAGGACTGCGGCACCGGTGGCCGCTCGGGCGGCGGGGCGGGCAGACCGTTGGCCGCGCGCGGCTGCCAGCCAGCGGCGGCGAGCCGCTCGGCCGGCACCGGGTCCGGCAGGCCCTGGACGCCCGGCGTGCCCAAGGGCAGGCCGGGCTTGGGCGGCTGAGGCAGTCCCGCGGACGCCGGTCGTGGCGGCAGCTTGAGTGAGGTCACCACCGGCGGCTGGGCATCGCTCTGACTGGCCGCTGGCATGGCCGGCACGGCCGCGGCCGCGGGCGCGGGCGCGGGGATGCTGAGCGCCAGCGGCGGCGCGGCGGGTCCCGCTTTAGGATCGCCGGGGCCGGGCTTGGCCGCGACCAGGCGCCCGGAATCTCCCAGCAGTCCGAACGCCAAAGCGGCGGCGCCGACGACCAGCGTCAAGGTCACGCCATAGGCGATCATCACGCTGCCGGTTTTGGGCGGCTCCTCGCGTAGCGAGGGCAGCTGCCGCATGTACTCGCGGACTTCGGCGCGCGTCGCCAAAGGGCGGTCGAGGCTCAGTTGGCCCTCGCGTTGTAGAGCGCGATGCCGCGGATCAGGTCGAGCGCGCGCAGCAGCTGATAGTCGGCGGCCTGCTCGCGTGGTGGATCGTCTGGATCTGTGGGCTGGCCGGGCTGGGCGCGCGGCGGATCGGCCGGCTTGCCCTCTTCCTTGCGTTCCTCGGGCCGGCCCGACGGATTGGCGATCGAGCGCCGCAGGTTTTCCTCGCGGACGCCGGAGCGCTGCTGCAGCGTCTCGATCTTCGCCTGCTCGACCTCGATGTCCGGCTTGATTCCTTCCTTCTGGATCGAACGGCCCGACGGCGTGAAGTAGAGCGCCGTCGTGAGGCGGATGGCACCGCCGCCCGCCACCTGCATGATGGTCTGCACCGAGCCCTTGCCGAAGGTGCGGGTGCCCAGCACGACCGCGCGGCGGTGGTCCTGCAACGCGCCGGCCACGATCTCCGAGGCCGAGGCCGAGCCGCCATTCACCAGCACCACGACCGGCAGGCCGCCGGTGATGTCGCCGGGCTTGGCGTTCCAGCGCTGGACATCCTCGGCCTTGCGCGCCTTCACCGACACGATCTCGCCCTTGTCGAGGAAGGCGTCGCTGATCGAGATCGCCTGGTCGAGCAGGCCGCCCGGATTGTTGCGCAGGTCGAGCACGTAACCCTTCAGCTTGGTGCCGGCCTCCTTCTTGATCTTCTCGACGGCGTCGATGACGCCGGGCGTGCTCTGGTCGGTGAAGGAGGTGACGCGGACATAGCCGACATCGCCCTCGAGCCGGTGGCGGACCGAGCGCACCTTGATGATGTCGCGCACGATCGTGACATCGAACGGATCGCGCGTGCCGCGGCGGATCGAGACCTTGAGCGGCGTGCCGACCTTGCCGCGCATCCGCTCGACCGCCTCCTGCAGGGTGAGGCCCTGAACCGGCTCGCCGTCGAGCGCGAAGATCAGGTCGCCCGCCTGCAGCCCGGCCTTGGCGGCCGGCGTATCGTCGATCGGCGACACCACCTTGATGATGCCGTTCTCCATCGTGACCTCGATGCCGAGCCCGCCGAACTCGCCGCGGGTTTGCGTCTGCATGTCACGGAAGGTCTTGGGATTCATGTAGCTCGAGTGCGGATCGAGCGCGGTCAGCATCCCGTTAATCGCATTCTCGATCAGCTGCTTCTCATCGGGCGGCTCGACATAGTCGCGGCGGATGCGCTCCAGAACGTCGCCGAAAAGATTGAGCTGCTGGTAGAGCTCGCTCTTGTCGGTCGCCGGCGCCTTGTCCTGGGCCGGTGCCGGGAGCGCCAACAGGGCGAGAATCGCGGTTGCGGAGAGAAGGCGGAACGGGGTCATCAAGGGGCCTTGCTGTTTGGCGGAAGCGGGCTGGGAACGCCGGCCACGCGGGCTTTTCCGGGTTGGATGGAAGAATACAGGCGGGGTTGCGGGGCGTCCAACTCAGACCGCCCGGCGGGCCGGTCCGCTGGCGGCCGGGACGGCCAGCACGGCGGCGCGCGGGACGCCCGAAAGCAGCGAACGGCCCGTCATCTCGGTGGGCTGCGGCAGCCCCATCAGGGCGAGCAGCGTCGGTGCCACATCGGCGAGCTTGCCATCGGTCAGCGAGCGGACCTCGGCTGGCGCGTTGACCAGAAGGGCCGGCACCCGGTTCAGCGTGTGCTGGGTGTGCTTCTGTCCCGTGGCCTCGTCGAACATTTGTTCGACATTGCCGTGATCGGCGGTGACCAGCAGGCAGCCGCCGGCCCGAGTCACCGCCGTGACCAGCCGCCCGAGGCAGCTATCGACGGTCTCGACCGCCCGGATCGCCGCCTCGAAGACGCCGGAGTGGCCGACCTGGTCGGTGTTGGCGTAGTTGGCGACGATCAGGTCGAAGCCGCCGCCCGCGATCGCGTCGACCAGCCGATCGGTGACCTCGGGCGCGCTCATCTCGGGCTTGAGATCGTAGGTGGCAACCTTGGGCGAGGGGATCATGATCCGCTCCTCGCCGGGAAACACCCGCTCCTCGCCGCCGTTGAAGAAGAACGTGACGTGGGCGTACTTCTCGGTCTCCGCTATTCGCAATTGCCGCTTGCCGGCGCGGGCTACCGTCTCGCCAAGTCCCATCGCGAGCGTTTCCGGTGGAAACAGCGCGGGCAGCAGTTCGGCCAACGCCGCCGAATACTCGACCATGCCCAGCGCCGCCGCGAATCTCGGCAGACGCGGCCGGGGGAAGCCGTCGAACAGGGGATCGAGCAGGGCCGTCAGGAGCTGGCGCGCGCGGTCGGCCCGGAAATTGGCCATCAGGAGCCCATCGCCATCGCGCATGCCGGCATGGTCGCCGATGCAGGCGGGCTCGATGAACTCGTCATCCAGTTTGGCCGCGTAGCCCGCCTCCACGGCGGCTTCGGGCGTGGCAACGCGGGGTCCCGCGCCGTCGACCATCGCGGTCCAGGCGCGGGCTACGCGCTCCCAGCGCTTGTCGCGATCCATCGGATAGAAGCGGCCGGCGACTGAGGCGAAGTGGATCGGCAGGTCCGCGCCAAGGCCGGCGCGAATCGCCGCCAGACACTCCAGCGCGCTGCGCGGCGGCATGTCCCGACCGTCGAGAAACGCGTGGATCGCGACGCGCACACCGGCCCGCGCCACATGATTGGCGAGCGCCACGATGTGGTCCTGGTGGCTGTGCACGCCACCCGGTGAGGCGAGCCCCAGCAGGTGACAGGTGCCGCCGCTTGCCTTCAGGGCGGCGACGAACGCGGCAAGCCGCGGGTTCTTCGCCAGCGAGCCGTCGGCGATGGCGGTGTCGATGCGCGGCAAGTCGGGTACGGCAATGCGGCCAGCGCCCAAATTCATGTGGCCGACCTCGGAATTGCCCATCTGACCTTTGGGCAGACCGACGAAGGTTTCCGAGGCGTCGATCAGCGCCTGCGGACAGCTCGCGACCAGACGATCATAGACCGGCGTGTTGGCCGCCAGCACCGCGTTGTGGCGCGCATCGGGGCGGTGCCCCCAACCATCGAGAATGCAGAGGACGACGGGACGCGGGACGCTCATGCGGGGTGCTTCCCGCGCGGCCGCTCCGTCGAATGGAACTTGTTGGGGCAATTGAGATCGCGTGGGTCGATGTCGGGATTCTGGTCCGGCACGGGAATGGCGCAGAACACGAACTCGCCGCGCGGCTCGCCGTCGATCGATACCTCGTAGGTGTAGGTGCCGTCGGGGTCGCCCGGAATGATGCACCAGGAGCGCTGCAGGATGCCGTCCACCACCGTCTCGCGCATGCGGGTGGTGGCGCGGGTCTTATCAGCGCTGACCTCGGTCTCGGGGCCCGCGATCACCTGCTCGGCGGGCTTGGACGTGGTCAGCACCTCGACCAGCGAGACGACGCGGTTGGGCCCGCCGAGATAGAGCCGCCAGCCGAAGCAGGCGCGATTGAACAGCAGGGGGATCGCGTTGGTCTCGAAGTAGCGGATGCGGCCATCGTCGCGAGCGATCGACACGAAGGGGATGGTGCGCGGCTTGGCGCCGCCGGTCGGTGGGCCGGAGCCCTGGGCGTATGTCGGGCCGGCAAACGCGAGGGCTGCAAGGCCGGCAGCGAGGGCCGCGAGGCTGCGGAAGGGGCGATTCATGGGCCCACTGTATGCCGGTATTTCTGGCCGAACAGGGGCAAAAACGCCGCCGATCCGATGCCGGAGCCTAGCGCTTGGGCAGCGTGAACCCGTTGGCCCGGAGGCGGCTCTCCAGGATCGGGATGCCGGACGCATCGCCCGCACGGTACTTCTCCACAGCGATGCGGGCGTCGAGATCGGCGCCACTGCGGCCCTCGCGCTGGGTGCCGCCGAGGTAGCGATCGAACAAGGTTGAGAGCTGCTCGCAGTAGGCGACGTCGCCGGTCTGGGCGGAAGCCGGCAGCGGCGCTTGGGCAGCGGCGACGACGATCAGGGCGGCAAGAACACGACGCATGGGAACCTCCATTGCCCTCTTGTAACGCAGTCGACCCCCCACCCGGATCACAAGTGCACCTGTCGCGATCACAAATGTGCGGGCGATTTCGCGCCGCCACCCCGGGGCCGGCCGGCCGCCTTCGCCCCTGGCGGATCCGTCGCGACGGCAAGCGTGTCGAGCGTTGCGCGCAAATGGGGGGTCGCGAAATCGACGAAGGCGCGCACCTTCGGCGATACCACGCGGCTATGGGCGTAGAGCAGGTTCACCGGCGCGGCGGGCTGGCTGAAAGGGTCGAGGACTGTCACGAGCCGCCCATCCTCGATCCGGTCCTTCACCATGTAGGAGAGTGCAGGCGCGATGCCTTCCCCGGCTTCGGCCGCCGCAAGCGCGGCGAGCGCATCGTTGACCTCCAACCGCGGCGCGAACGACACGCTCCGACCGCGACGTCCGTCCATGAAGCGCCACTGGCGATCGGGCATCAAGCCGGTGAATGCGACGATCGAATGCACGCGCAACTCGTCGGGCGATCGCGGAACGCCGCGCCGCTTCAGATAGTTGGGGCTTGCCACCAGGACCCGGCGGACGGCACCGACTCGTCGTGCGATCAGGTTCGAGTCGGGAAGCGAGCCTACTCGGACCGCCACGTCGATTCCTTCGTCGACGAGGTTGGCGACGCGATCCAGGAGGAGCATCGACATCGAGACGCGCGGGTTGAGCCCGAGGAACGCGCAGGCGACGGGCGCCAACGCTGATCGACCCAGCGTGACCGACGCGGTGACGGTGAGGTGCCCCTGCGGCACCGTTGTTTCGCTCACGGCCGCCTTCTCGGCGCCGTCCAGCTCCGCCAGGACACGCTGCGCGCTCTCCAGGAAGCGTCGCCCGACATCGGTGATCGACACGCTTCGGGTGGTGCGGTTGAAGACCGGCGCGCCGAGGCGATCCTCAAGCGAGGCGATCGCGCGAGTGATCGCAGGCGGTGAGAGGCGCAGCTGCCGGCCGGCTTTGGCAAAGCCGCCGGAGTCCGCGACGGCAACGAAGACTTCCAGCTCCCGGAGTCGATCCATCTATTATTCCTAATTCAGGAATTAAGATTTGATTATTATCAGCATGCTTTCTTTTCCGACAATACGCCATCTAGGGGGAACGCGGCGCTGAGAAAGCGGCGCAACCGACAGGAAGAGAAAAGGAGCAGAACCATGACGCGTGTTGTTGTTGTCGATCCCCGGACGGCTCAGGGCGAGGCGAAGCCGCTTCTCGACGCGGTGCAGTCGCAGCTCGGGATGGTGCCCAATTTTCTGCGCGTCCTCGCCAACTCCCCGGCGGCGCTGCGGGCGTTTCTGGGGCTGCACGGCATTGCCGGCGAAGGGGCCCTCGATCCCAAGACGCGCGAGCGCATCGCGCTCGCGGTCGCCGAGCAGAACGCTTGCCAGTACTGCGTGTCCGCGCACACCGCGATCGGCCGCAAGGTCGGGTTGGATGCCGCCGAGATGCTGGCCAATCGTGCCGGGCGTTCGGCCGATGTCCGGGCTGAGGCGGCACTCGCCTTTGCCCGCGCGCTCGTCGAGCACAGCGGGCAGGTGAGCAAGGCCGAGTTCGAGGCGGTGCGTGCCGCGGGCCACTCGGATGCCGAGATCGTGGAGATCATCACGCATGTCGCGATGAACGTGTTCACCAACCTGCTGGGCAAGGCGACGGAGGTCGAGATCGACTTCCCGAAGGTCGAGCTGCGCCAGGCGGCGTAGCGCCCCAAGTGTTTTCGGCTCGGATGGAACTGCTCACGCGGTTCCATCTGACCGGAAACGGACCATTTACGATGCCTCGTTCATGGGTTCGCCGATCCGGCAGTTTGCGGCCGGATTGGAAAGATCCCGATCAGGCAAGGATGCTGAAGGAGATTGTCATGCCGCATGCGTTCGCTCACATCGCCTTCACCCCGACGGTGAAGAAGATTCAGGAACAGATGGGAAGCCGCGCATCCTACGTCCGGATGGAGACCTTCCCGGAACGGGTGAACCACGCGCTGTCGGAAGCGGAGACGGGGTTCATCGCGGCGCGGGACTCGTTCTACATGGCGACAGTCGGTGAGACCGGATGGCCGTACGTGCAGCACCGCGGAGGTCCGGCTGGGTTCGTCCGCGCGCTAGGGGAGCACACAATCGGCTTCGCCGACTTTCGAGGCAATCGACAGTATGTCAGCGTCGGCAATCTCGCGACGAACGACCGCGTTTCGCTGTTTTTCATGGACTACCCCAACAAGCGGCGGCTGAAGCTCTTCGGTCATGCCCGGAGTGTCGACCCGGAAGACAAGGCCACACTGGCGCGGCTCGAAGTGCCGGACTACCGGGCGCGGGTGGAGCGGGGCGTGCTGATCGACGTCGAGGGTTTCGACTGGAACTGCCCGCAGCACATCACCGAGCGGTTCACCCTTGCCGAGGTACGTGCCGCCACGGCACCACTCGCGGCCCGCGTCGCTGAACTCGAGGCCGAGCTGGCCCGCCGGAAGGCGCTCTCGCCCGGCCAACCCTCCATCGGGCAGTGACGATCGCGGAAAGGGTGCGGGCTGGCTTGAGCGGCGGCCCTCAACCCCGGTGATACGGATGCCCCGCGAGCAGTTGCTGGGCTCGGTAGAGCTGTTCGGCGAGCATCGCGCGGGCAAGCAGGTGGGGCCAGGTCGCGGCGCCGAAGCTCAGCAGCAGATCGGCACGATCCAGCACCGGCTGGTCATGGCCCTCCGCGCCGCCGATCAGGAACGCAACCTCCGCAGCGCCCTGATCACGCCAGCTTCCGAGACGGGCGGCGAGCGCTTCGCTCGCCAGCGGTGTGCCGCGCCGGTCCAGCACCACGACCTTGGCAGCCTGCGGCAGCGCTGCGAGGAGCAAGGCGCCTTCACGGCGCATCAGTTCCGCGGGGCTGAGCGGCCGCTTTTCTTCCAGCTCGCGCAGGGTGAGGGGCCAGCGCAGGCGCGCCGCGTAGTGTTCATAGAGGGCGCGCTCAGGCCCTCGTCCCGCCTTGCCGATGGCGAGGATCGCGAGCTTCACGCCGGCTTGCGCGGACGACGCGGTTTGGGCGGGCCGCCCTTCGGGCGTGGGGGCCTGGGCTCGTCGCCCCTCGGGCGCGGGGGCCTGGGCTCGTCGCCCTTCGGGCGTGGGGGCCTGGGCATTTCCGCCTCGAACGACCACATCTTTTCGATGGCGTAGTGCTCGCGCACCTCGGGTCGGAAGACATGGACAACGACCGCGCCGGCATCGACCAGCACCCAGTCGCCGGTCTCCTTGCCTTCCACCGGAATCGGACCGTGGCCTGCCTGCTTCAGCCGGTCGGCGAGCTTCTCGGCGATCGCCACGACTTGGCGGGTTGAGCGGCCCGAGGCCACCACCATGAAATCGGCGAAGGACGACTTGCCCTTCAGATCGAGAACCGCGACCTGCTCGGCCTTGTCCTCGTCAAGCGAGTGGCGCACCAGGGCGAGTAGCGACGCGTCGGGTGCGGCGATCGGGGTGCGGGCGATGGTCTTTCCTTTCGGTCGGGGGCGGCGGGCGCGAATGGCTGTGGCCGAGCTGGCCTCCAGCCGGCTCGGGATAAAGCACCAGGCAGGCGGTTCGCAAGTCGCGAGCGTTTTCGCCCGCTCGGGCTCGATCCGCGCGGCGGCGAAAGCCCGGGGCGCCGGCTGCGCGAGATCGCGCGCGCCAAAGCCCGGCCGGGCGAAGATCGCGAGCGGTACGCGACGGAAGAGGCCGCGCCAGTCCCGCCAGCGCACCAGCTCGGGGAGGATGTCGGCACCCATCAGCCAGACGAAACGCGCCCGCGGATAGAGGTCCTGCAGGCGCGTCACCGTGTCGATGGTGAAGCGCGTGCCCGTCGCGAGCTCGGGAGACCCGACATGGATACGCGGATGGCGCGCGACCATCGCGGCGCGTGCGACTCGCTCGGCCAGCGGAGCGATGTCGGCGGCAGCCTTCAGCGGGTTCTGCGGCGAGACCAGCCAGCGCACCTCGTCGAGGCCAAGGCGCTTCAGCGCCTCCAGGCTGATATGGCGGTGCCCGGCATGGGCGGGATTGAACGAGCCGCCCAGCAGACCGATGCGGCGCGTGGTGTCGCGCGCCAGCCCGTCGAGCGGCAGACGCGGCGTCACGGGCGCAGCGTGCCCTGGCCGCGCACCACGTTCTTGTAGGTGGTGAGCTCGACCAGCCCGACTGGCCCGCGCGCGTGCATCCGGTTTGTCGAAATACCGATCTCGGCGCCGAGACCGAACTCGGCACCATCGGCGAACTGGGTGCTGGCGTTGTGCATCACGATGGCGCTGTCGACCTCGGCCAGGAAGGTGCCGGCGGTCGCCTCGTTTGATGTGACGATCGCCTCGGTGTGTTGGCTGCCGTAGGTGGCGATATGGCGGATCGCGCCCCGAACTCCATCGACGGTCGCGACACTCAGCACCGGCGCGAGATACTCGGTGCGCCAGTCCTTCTCGGTGGCGGGCAGTGCGCGCGGCTCGCGCGCGCGGATCTCGGAGTCGCCCCGCACCTCGCAGCCGAGCTCGAACAGCCGGTCGAGAACCGGCTTCAGGTGACTGTCGAGCGCCGCGCGATCGACCAGCAGGGTCTCGGCCGCGCCGCAGATGCTGACGCGGCGCATCTTGGCGTTGGCGACGATGTCGCACGCCATCGCGATGTCGGCGTCGCGATCGACATAGACGTGGCAGATCCCGTCATAGTGGCGCAGAACCGGCACGCGGCTTTCCTCGGTCACGCGGTCGATCAGCGAACGACCCCCGCGCGGCACGATGAGATCGAGCCAGTCGGTGGCACGCAGCAGCTCGCCGACCAGGGCGCGATCGGTGGTCGGTGCCAACTGCACGCAATCGGCCGGCAGGCCGGCCTCGGCGAGCGCGGCGCGCAGCCGCTCGACGATGGCGCGCGAGGAATGGAACGAGTCGGAGCCGCCGCGCAACACCACGACGTTGCCCGACTTGACGCACAGCGCGCCCGCGTCGGCGGTCACGTTGGGCCGCGCCTCGTAGATCACGCCGATCACCCCGATCGGCACGCGCACCCGGCTGATCCGCAGCCCATTGGGCCGCGCCCAATCCTCGATGGTGACGCCCACCGGATCGGGGAGCGCAACGATGTCGTCCAACCCGCGCGCCATTGCCTCGATGCGCGTCGGGTCAAGCGCCAGCCGGTCGACCAGCGCAGCGCCCATGCCGCTGGCACGGGCGGCGGCCACGTCGACCGCGTTGGCAGCGAGAATGGCGGCCGCGTCGGCGCGCAGGCGACGCGCGGCGCCCTTTAGGGCAGTGTTTTTGGTGGCAGTCGATGCGGAGCGGAGCGCGACGGCGGCGGCCTTGGCACGCGCACCCATGTCGCGGGTGATCGCGACGATATCGGTCGAGGCGGGCTCGGCGTTCATGCGGCGGTCTTTCCTTACGCCTGGTCGACCACGAGATCGTCGCGATGGATCATCTCGTCGCGGCCACGATAGCCCACCAGGCTCTCGATCTCCGCACTCTTGTGGCCGGCGATGCGGCGGGCGTCGTCGGCGGCGTAGGCGACCAGCCCACGGGCCAGCGCGCGGCCCGCGCTGTCGCGGACCTCCACGACATCGCCGCGCCGGAAGCCGCCCTCGACCGCCCGCACGCCGGCCGGCAAAAGGCTCTTGCCGGCAGCCAGCGCGCGGACAGCACCATCGTCGACGGTGAGGCTGCCGGCGGGCTTCAGCGAGCCCGCGATCCACTTCTTGCGGGCCGACAACGGCGTGGACTCCGGCAGGAACCAGGTCGCTCGACCCGGACCGTCGAGGAGCGCCGCGATGGCGCCGACCGGGCGTCCGTCGGCGATCGCCATGCGGCAACCCGCGCCGGTCGCGATGCGGGCGGCGGTGAGCTTGGTCGCCATGCCGCCATTGGAGAGTTCCGACGCGGCGCCGCCTGCCATCGCCTCGATCTCGGGCGTGATCGTGCGCACCTCGGGGATGAAACTGGCGGCAGCGTCGCTGCGCGGGTCGGCGGTATAGAGCCCGTCGATGTCGGAGAGCAGCAGGAGCGTGTCGGCCGAAACCATCTCGGCGACGCGCGCGGCCAGCCGGTCGTTGTCGCCGAAGCGGATCTCGTCGGTGGCCACCGTGTCGTTCTCGTTGATGACCGGGATGGCGCCCAACGTCAGCAGCGTGGTCATGGTCTGGCGCGCATTGAGGTAGCGGCGGCGTTCCTCGCTGTCGTCGAGCGTCAGCAGCACCTGTGCCGCGGTGAGGCCGCGTCGCGCCAACGACTCCTGATAGGCATGCGCCAGCCTGATCTGACCGGCCGCCGCCGCCGCCTGGCTCTCTTCCAGCCGCAGCGCGCCGCCGGGCAGGCGAAGCAGTGTCCGGCCGAGCCGGATCGCACCCGACGACACCAGCACGATCTCGCGACCGCCGCTGGCCAGCCGGGCGATGTCATCGCACAGCGCCTCGAACCAGGTGCGGCGCACCTCGCCCGGACCCTCATCGACCAGGATCGAGGAGCCGATCTTGACGACCAGCCGGCGCGCCTCGGCCAGTCGGGACGCGGGCGTGGTCACGCCGCCTCGCGGTCCCGCGCGCCGCGGCTGCGATCCACCTGTCGCTGCAACTCGTGCAACAGCTCGGGCACGCCCTTGCGCGACACGCCGGAGACCAGATGCACGGTGCGTCGCGCGGCGCGCTGGAGGGCCGCGCGTCGCGCCTCGATCTCGTCCGGTGTGAGCGCGTCGATCTTGTTCAGCGCCAGGATTTCCTTCTTGCGGGCGAGCGCTCCGCCATACGCCTTGAGCTCCGCGCGCACCGTCCGCCAGGCCGCGACCGGGTCGTCCTGCGTGCCGTCCACCAGATGCAACAGCGCGCCACAGCGCTCGACATGGCCGAGGAAGCGCGTGCCGAGCCCGGCGCCCTCGTGTGCGCCTTCGATCAGGCCGGGAATGTCGGCGATCACCATCTCGCGGTCGCCGGCGCGCACGACGCCGAGGTTGGGGAGCAGGGTGGTGAAGGGGTAGTCGGCGATCTTGGGCCGCGCGTTCGAAGTGGCGGCGAGGAACGTCGACTTGCCGGCGTTGGGCAGGCCCACGAGCCCGATATCGGCGATCAGCTTCAGCCGGAGCCAGATCCAGCGCTCCTCGCCCGGCCAACCCGGATCGGCGCGGCGCGGCGCGCGGTTGGTCGAGCTCTTGTAGTGCAGATTGCCGAAGCCGCCGTCGCCACCCTCGGCCAGCACCACGCGCTGGCCGACCTCGGTGAGGTCGAGCAGCAGCGTCTCCTTGTCCTCGGCGAAAATCTGCGTGCCGCGCGGCACCTTCAGCACGATATCGGCGCCGCGCGCGCCGGTGCGCTGGCTGCCCATGCCGTGATGGCCGGTCTGCGCCCGGAAGTGCTGGGCGTAGCGATAGTCGATCAGGGTGTTGAGCCCATCGACACACTCCACCACGACGTCGCCGCCGCGGCCGCCATCGCCGCCATCGGGTCCGCCGAACTCGATGAACTTCTCGCGGCGAAAGCCGAGGCAGCCGGCACCGCCGTCGCCGGAGCGGATGAAGATCTTGGCCTCGTCGAGGAACTTCATGGGGCAAGCCTGGAAATGAAAAGGGGGAACGGCCCGGCCGTCCCCCCCTCGATCCGTCGATACGGGTGGAACGGCTATTCGGCCGCGAGCGCCGGCGCCGGAACCACGTTCACCTGCACCTTGTCACCCTTGCGGGTGCGGAAGGCGACGACGCCGTCCACGGTGGCGAACAGGGTGTGGTCGCGGCCCATGCCGACATTCTCGCCCGGGTCGAACTTGGTGCCGCGCTGGCGGACCAGGATGTTGCCGGCCAGGACCTTCTGCCCGCCGAACCGCTTCACGCCGAGGCGCTGGCCGGCCGAGTCGCGGCCGTTGCGTGAACTGCCGCCCGCTTTCTTGTGTGCCATGGCTCAGTGCTCCTTCAGGCGACGATCTGTTCGATCTTGACCAGCGTCAGGTCCTGACGATGGCCGTTCTTGCGCCGCGAATTCTGGCGGCGGCGCTTCTTGAAGACGATGAGGTGCGGCCCGCGCGTCTGCTTGACGATCGAGGCCACGACCTTGGCGCCGGCAACGGTCGGGCTGCCGACCTTCTCGCCGACCATCAGGACATCGGTGAACTCGACGGTGGCGCCGGTCTCGCCCTCGAGCCGCTCGATCTCGAGCGTGTCCTGGGCGGCGACCTTGTACTGTTTTCCACCGGTGCGGATGACGGCCAGCATGACTTACCCGTTTCTGGGAACCCCGCCTCGACCCCCACCCCTTGGGGCCAGGGGGGCCGCGACATACAGGATGCCCGATGACGCAAATGATCGCGGCGGACCCTGCAGGTCCGCCGGAGAGGGGCGGAATATACGCAAGGAAGTCGGTGAGTCAACGCTTTGCGGGAGGGTCCCGGCGTCAGTAGGTCAGCCCCGCGTCGGAGCCTCTGCCCTTGCCCCGCACCGTGGCCACCGCCTCGGCAAGGTCGGCGAGGTAGCGCTCGACGATTGGGGCGTGGCCGGGGTTGATGTGCATGTGGATGCCGGCGGGTTCGGCCTGGCGACCCATGAACCAGCCCTTGGCGGTCATGGCATCGCACACCGCGCCGATATCGAGTTTGGGGTCCGAGGCGCGGGTGACGAAGATGCCGAGCTCGCTCGGTTCCAGCACGCTGAGGCCCGGAATGCGGCCGATGCCGGCCACCAGCGCCTGTTTGGTCTCCAGGATCAGCCGGGCGCAGCGCAGATAGCCCTCGTCGCCGAGATAGTTCAGTACCGCCCAGGCCGCCGCGACGGCGCCGCCCGGCCGCGTGCCCTGCATGGTGTAGGCGAGATACTGGCCGCGCTCCCAGTCGCGGAAGTCGAAGGTCTGGTGCTTCTCCTTGAGGTCGGCGGCCCGCAGCAGGAACACCGACGCGCCCTTGGGCGCCATCCCGTGCTTGTGCAGGTCGGCCGAGATCGATGTGACGCCAGGCACCGAAAAATCCCAGTCGGGGATCGGCTGGCCGAGCCGCTTCGCCCAGGGCGACAGGAAGCCGCCGACGCAGGCATCGACATGCAGCCACAGCCCTTTGGCGATGGCGAGCAGGCCGAGCTGGCGGATCGGATCGAAGACGCCATAGGGATAGCAAGGCGCCGAGCCGACGAGGCCCACCGTATTGTCGTCGACCTTGCCGGAGATCGCGGCGACATCGGCCTTGAAGTCGTTGCGCGTGGTCGGCACGCGGCGGACCTCTACTCCCAGCGCATGGCCCGCGCGGCTGAAGGCGGGGTGCGCGGTGCGCGGGACCACGAAGTTGGGCTTGTCGATTCCCTTCACCGCCTTCGCCCAGTCGCGCGCGGTCTGGACGGCGAGGAAGATGCTCTCCGACCCGCCGGAGGTGAAGGTGCCCGCCGCGTCCTTGGGCGCGTTCATGATGCCCAGCGCGCAGTCGATCACGTCGGTCTCGAGCTTGGCGAGCGAGGGGAAGGCCTTCTTGCCGAGATTGTTCTCGGTCCAGAAGGCGGTGTAGGCGCGCTTCTGGACCTCCGCGAGCTCGTCGTCGAGGTAGTAGTAGTAGAGCGCCACGCGGCCGTCGCGCCAGGAGAAGTCGCGGGCCTTGGCGGCGCTGAGGTCGGCGTCGATGTCGGCCCAGCTGCGGCCGGTCTCGGGCAGTTTCATGCGGCGTCTCCCGGGGCCCGCTCCGGGTTGCCCGGCGCGGTTCCTATGCCTATAACCCGCCTCCCCGGAGAGGTGCCAGAGTGGTCGATCGGGACGGTCTCGAAAACCGTTGTGCGTGCAAGCGTACCGTGGGTTCGAATCCCACCCTCTCCGCCAACTTCTATCGAGACAACGTTCTCCGCCTCCGCGCGGCACCGACGAAAACCCCAGTATCCGCGCGGTTCACCCACCAAAGCTGTTGACCGAGTGAACCGGGCCGGAGCCAAAATTCGTCTCTCTCCAGCCCGTATTCTCCAAAGCTCCTGACTTCGGCAAAACAGTACGGATTTTAAGCGTCTGATTTGCGGACGTATTTCGGCATGAAAAATCCTTAGCTTTCGTATCCCTCTCGGGGTGCGAGTGGCAATCACATCGAAACGCCCACCAGTTCTTCCCGCTGCGACAAGGGGCGCATACTCTGACGGCCGATGTCAGACGCAATTCGCTGGTACGACGCCAATGCCGAAGATGTATCGCGGCGCTAAGAGTCCGTAGCGGCCGAGATCGTCCACGGCTGGCTCGTCGATCTGCTGCCGCGCGCGCCGGCGCTGGTGCTCGATGTCGGCGCTGGGACTGGCCGAGACGCGGCTTGGCTAGCTTCGCGGGGGCTGGAGGTCGTTGCCGTCGAGCCGTCCGGCCCGATGCTCGCCGAGGGCCAACGGCTCCATCCGTCGCCATCAATCCGGTGGATCTCCAATTCCCTGCCGGGCCTCGACAAGCTGTTTCGCCTTTGCGAGTTGCCTCGAGTCCGGTTCATAACAGTTCGTCCCAAAGCGGGTCGAGGCCTTCCAAGGCTTCCCTGACTTCGGCCTCGGACAGACCGTCGATCTCAGGCCGCGCCGACCGCCATGTGTCGACGATCACCTCCGGGGCGCGACGCCGGCCGACGGCACGGATGGCGCTCGAGACTTGGCTAAATATTTTATTAGTTAGAGCGGATTGGCCGACGCAGGCAGGCAGCCCCTGATATTTGGAAATCGCCGCTACAACGCGACGCCCTGCCTACCACCTTCGCCTTAAGAACACAGGCGCCCCAGAATGCAGCGGTGTAGCGGCCTTTTCAGGAGATGACGGCGGATGTCGCGCGGCCCAACTTAAAACACATGGGGTCCGTTCTGCGCTGAGGTGCAGTCCCCTCAGGACCAAGCGGCTAAGTCGAACAGCGCGTAGAAATCTCTGCTCCACGGTCCCTCGCTGCTAACGGCAGTCTGCACCATGACGGTACGTGAGTTCACGTCGACCGCTAGCCTTTGACCATGTGCGCCATTCATCACCAGCCACTGGCCATTCGGTGACGGATGCCAGAAGAAGTTCTTGTAACCCGTGTCAGAGCGCGCGGCGCCATAAGCGACTTGCCGGTCCTGCTCTCCCCAAGTCCGGCACGCCTCGATCCATCTCGCACTGACGATCTGCCGATTGGCCACTCGCCCGTTCTGAGCGATTAGCTGGCCGAGTCTCGCCCAGTCGCGAAGGCGCGCAGCAAAACCCACGCAGTTGTACTCGCGGCCAAGGGAGTCCGTAAGCCAAGTCGCGTCACCCTCGGCGCCAAGAGGCTGCCAGAGGTGGTCTTGTGCAAAACGGGCGAGGCTTCCACCACTGACGGAGCGGATCACCATGCCGATGGTGAGGGGACAAAGCTCATTATAGTTGAAGCGAATCCCTTCTTCTTCCCGCTTGTCACGCCATCCACGAACGACCCGCTCGACATCCGTTCCAGCCGCACGCGCTGCCGGACGACCGAGGATGGCGGGCACGTCGATGCGCACAGGATCTCGCCGATGATCGACATCCGCCCCGCTCGACATGTTCAGCAGGTGGCGGAGCTTTATTGAGCCATGAAGCGTGCCCGTGAGCGACGGTACGTAGTCTCCCGCCGTATCATCCAGATCACGCACCAGCTCGCGGTCAAGCGCGATACCGAACAGCAGTGATGTTACACTCTTGGCCATTGACCAACTTGTCAGGCGCATCTCGGGTGTGCGGCCGAAGTTGTAATGCTCGAAGCGAACCTCGCCATCGCGCGTAATGAGCAGCCCCGTGATCGGCCAGGCGCGGGCATACGCTTCGGCGTTCGCAGACAAGCGGCCAGTGCTGCGGGACGTTAGGAGTGGTGAGGGCGAGCTACCCGCACGAATGACATTGTGCCGAAACATCTGTTCAAAGCCGCCGGAGAAGTTTCCAGCGTGGTACGCGGGGTACCCCTCCCAACGCGGCGGCTGGTCTGGCGGTCCCCAGCCAGTCGGATAGTTCTGCGCTGCGCCCCACCGTTCCGCAGCAATTCCCGAGCCGCCGTCCGCAGTGACGCAACCCGCTGTGGCCAAGCAAGCGGCCCAGGCGCCTGATGTCCAAAGCACTTGACGACGGTTCATCGGGCATTGACCCGGCGTATTGGGAGGTCCCCAGGTCATCACAGCTTCTTTCCCTTCGGTTTTGCCGCCACGGAACCCCGCTCGTCCAACGCCTTCAGCCGCTCATACTCCTCCGCCGCCATCACCACGACCACGGGACGATCGTACTTGGTGACCATGACCGGCGCGGCCCCTACTTCCGGGCCATGGCCTCAAGGTGCGAAAATCAGAAAGACGAAGACGGCGAACAGCACTAGGTGCACGAAGCCCGGCAGGATGTTGGTGCGTCCGCCGCCGAAGGTGACCAGGCTGACGGCGAAGGTCAGCAGCAACAACACGGTGTCGCGCAGATCGACACCGAGCTCGAGCGGCAGGCCGAGCAGCAGGACCAGCAGGCTGACGGCGGGAATGGTGAGGCCGATGGTGGCAAGCGAGGAGCCCAGCGCCAGGTTGAGGCTCTTCTGCAGCTCGTTGCGCCGCGCCGCACGCAGCGCCGCGACGGTCTCGGGCAGCAGCACCAGCAACGCCACCAGGAGTCCGATCGTCTCGGACGGCGCGCCCACCCGCGCGACCGCCGTTTCGATCGAGCCCGCGATGCCCTTGGCCAGCAGCACGACAGCGGCGAGCCCGACCAGCAACAGGACGATGCTTTCCCAGAGCTGACGGGAGTCGGGCGGCTCGTGAGAGTCGTCGCCATTGCCTGAATCCGAGAGAAAGTAGTCGCGATGGCGCACGGTCTGGACGTAGAGGAACACGGCGTAGAGCAGCAGAGTGACCAAGGCCACGAAGGCGAGCTGCAAGGGCGTGTAGTACGGGCCGGGCACACTGGTGGTGTAGGTCGGCAGGATCAAGGTCAGGGCGGCAAGCGGCATCAGAACGACGAGATAGGCGCCAGCGCCCTGCAGGCGGAAGCCCTGCTCGCCATAGCGCAGGCCGCCGAGCACCAGGCAGAGGCCGACCACGCCGTTGCACACCACCATGATCACCGAGAACACGGTCTCGCGGACGAGCGCCGGCTGGCTCTTGCCCGTCAGCATGATCGAGAGGATCAAGGCGAGCTCGATCACGGTGATGGCGACGGTCAAGATCAGAGTGCCATAGGGCTCGCCGGTCCGATGGGCGATCACGTCGGCATGGTGGACGCAGGCAAACACCACGCCCAGCAGGACGACGATGCCAATGACGGGCAACGCCACGGAAAGAGCGGGAGCCGCCGCGCCGGCCAGCATCGCCACGGCGAGCGCCACGACCAATCCGACAACCGGTAGTCCTCGCCACAAAAGCCGCCGCTGTCCCATGGTTACTCGCTCCACGCCATGACTTGAGGTGGAGGATATAGGCCAAGATGGGCCGACGATGCGAGGTCGCTTCTAGCCCATGGTGCAAGGCCGCGGTGGCCGGGAAACGATGCAGCTGGACCGGCCGGCACAGCCGACCGTTCAGCCTTAGACGGCCCACACCCGACAAGGCAACGGCCGATGGGGCGGGGGCGACGGCAGTCCGTACTTGAAGCCGCATTGGGCCCGGTCGGCGTTGGCGCCGCGGAAGACCTCGCGGAGCGGCGAGCGCTCGACCACCACCGTCGCGGCGCATCCGAAAGCAGCGAGCACCAAGACCGCCGTCAGCAATCCCCGCATGGTCCCTCTCCCCTCCGGCATCAGGCCAGGTCGCGGGAGAGACGAGAGGAGCTCGCTGCCCGTTACACGGGTGTGTCGGACGGGCTAGAGTGGGCCAGCCCGGACACAGGACGTGTTGGCCGAGCCATCGGACGTCGAACTGGTCGACAGAGTGCTGCGCGGCACCCCCGGCGCGGTCGAGGCGTTCTACCGACGCCACAGCCGGCTGATCTACCATTGCATCCGGGCACGCGCTCAGGGCCAGGATGCCGACGACATCTTCCAGGCGTTCTTCGAACGGCTGATGAGGCAGCACTACCGCGCCCTGCAGCTCTGGCAGCGCGGCACCTCGCTGCCGGTCTACCTCGCCAAGGTCGTGCGCAACTTCGTGATCGATTTTCATCGCGGCAAGCGGGCGCGCGAAGAGGCGGTCGGCGGCTCCGCGGAACTCGAGCCGCTGTCCGGCGCTCAGGGCGAAACCGTGACGGCCGCGACACATCTCAAGGAGCTGCGCCAGATCGGCCTTCAGGCCTGGGCGGTCCTCGAAGCACGGGATCGCCGCCTGATCTGCGACCGGCTGCACCGCGACCTCGACAACGAAGCGATCGCCCAGCGCCTGGGCCTGTCGGCCGGGGCACTGCGGACGGCCATGTCACGCGCTCAATCACGCTATTTGGTCGAGGTGCGCCGCCGCGCTCCTGAATTCTTTCCCGAGGCGGCGTAACGCCATGCCGTCCCAGCGCGTCTCCCCTCCTAGTGGTAACGTCGAGCCATGAGCGCCCGCCTGCCCGAAGACGGCGACCAGCCGGAAGCCAATGATGCGGTGATGCTGGCCGTCTTGGCCAATCGCGGTCGGCATGCGGCCGCTCTGTCGGCGGACGACGAGCGGCTGTTGGACGATTGGGTAGCCGGCCGCCTTGGCCCCGATGCGACGGACCGCGCGGCCGGGCTGGTGAAACGCAACGTGCTTGCCGCCGACCACGTGCTCGAGCGGCGACTGCAGGCGGCAGCCAGCCAGGCACCCGAAGCGCCACCGGAGATCGCCGATCGCATCCTCGATTTCGGCTCATCGACCCATCGCCCGACCCGCGTCAGCGGCTGGTGGCAGGGGATTGGCCGCTGGCGTTGGCCGACCATCGTCGGGACGGCGGCGCTCGCTTCCCTCCTGCTGGTTGTCAGCGCCCCCGTCGTGCAACGAATGCTGCAGACCGACGCGCCCCTTCAGGTTGCTCTTATCACCATCGCCGATCGCGGCGCCCTGTTCGAACCGTCCGATCTGCGGATGCGAGGGACACAGTCTCCTGCCGTCGTCGATCATCGCTTTCGCGAAGCCGAGCTGACGCGAAGCTTGCTCGAACAGTTGTTGGGCACATCCGGTCAAGTCTCCCCGACCACCCGACGCGCGCTCGAGACATCGTTGCCGTTCATCGCCGGTCGGGCCGACCGCCCGGTTCACCTCGTCGTCGATGCCGCTCTCAGGGATGGGCTGACGACAAATCCGAACCGCAGTCAGTTCCCGATACGCATCTACGACCTGAGCGATCCGAGAGCAGCAGATATCCGGCGCATGATCGACCTGCCACGGCCCGCGGAGAACACCTATCTCCTGACGTCAAGACCTTGAAGCTCTGCCCAGGCCGGCCAGGCACCGTAATACCAGGCGACCTAGAGACTGACACACGCCCATTCGCGTGTTCCGATGGATCGGATGCGATCTGGATCGTCGGTGAGGAAGCGCCATGCGGCGGAGCAGGCATCGACAATATCGTCGTAAGTGTCCCAGACCCGCGAGCAGAGGATGTTTTCGCGCAAGTAGTGCCAGACATTCTCCATCGGGTTCAGTTCCGGGGAGTATGGCGGCAAGGACAGCAACGTGATGTTGTCGGGCACGCGCAATCGCCCGCCGGTCTGGTGCCAGCCCGCCCCGTCGCAAATCAGTACGGCATGGGCATGCGGTGAGACTTCGGCGCCGATCACCTTCAAATGATGGCTCATCGCCTCGGCATTGACCTCCGGCATGACGATCGCGGCGCCGACGGCGCGGTCGGGACAGATTGCGCCGAAGATGTAGGCCGAGTCGTGCCGGTTATCGCGCACCATCAGCGGCCGCGAGCCGATCGGCGCCCAGACATAAGCGTGGGTTCCCTTCTGGCCGACACGGGCCTCGTCCTGGAACCAGATCTCGAGCGGCCCGCCCTGGGCGCCGGCGGGTAAGGCGGCATTCAGCACGCTGATGAAGTTTTTTTAAAAGCCTCTTCCGCCTCGGCGATCTTCCGAGGGTGGCTCGGACGAGGTTGCAGCCGGGTCAGCCCCAGCTCATGCAGCCACCGGCCCACCGTGCCCTCATGCACTTCAACGCCAAACCGCCGAGCCACCTCGGCCTGCAAATCGATGCAGCGCCAGCGCACCACCTTGTGCTCGGACGGATCGGGGCCGGCCAGCACCACCGCCTTCAACTCCGCCATCTGGGCTTCGCTCAGGGCCGGCGCTCGGCCGGGGCTGCGGCGAGACTTCAGACCTTCGATCCCAGACGCGTTGTAACGGTGTATCCAGTCACTCAGCGTCTGCCGGTCCATCCCGCTCAGCGCCGCGGCCTCACCTCGACACCGACCTTCCAAGACCGACGCCAGCGCCAACAGCCGGCGAACCTGCGCCGCATCCGTGCTCTTGCTGGCGTTGTCCGTCGTCAGAACAAACGGGACGTTCTGAGGTTTCTGTTAACGGAGGCTTTGGCGCATCTAGGCTGTCAGTTTAGGCGGCCGCTTGCCGGTGCAGCAAGCGGCGGTACTCGATGGTCCTGCGCT
>Ga0194123_10002001_pt1 | contig 28074 bp, 27 predicted proteins | sample TA2MahsurfametaG_5_FD_155479 | JGI IMG/M metagenome (GOLD analysis project Ga0194123, IMG submission 155479) | Freshwater microbial communities from Lake Tanganyika, Tanzania - TA2015023 Mahale A surface | ecosystem: Environmental > Aquatic > Freshwater > Lake | place: Tanzania: Lake Tanganyika... | reverse complement strand
AATTATTTATATCATTATAACATATTATTCTTCATCAGATTCAATAATTACCTTTTGCGCCTTTTTTTTCTTTGTAACCTTTTCCTTTATGTCTTTTGGTTTATCTGTGTCCTTCGGTTCATCCATGGCTTCTGTTCCTGGAATTAACAATAGTTTTGCCTTTAATTTTCTAACCTTCGGTTTTAGTTCTTTTACAGTTTCTTTTGCAGTCTCTACTGCATTTCTAGTTTCTTCTTTATTCCTAGAAATATCCATTTCATTGTATTCACTTAATTCTATTTGAACCTTCTCAGTATTGACTTCAATTACTTTTTTATATACAAAATACCTATTTAAAAACGATATTTTCTTTTCATAACTCGTCATATTCAGAGCATCTCCATAGTTCTTTTCTTTAAATTTATTTTTCTTGACTTCATCTAACATCTGAATAAACAATTCGCTAAATAAGCCACTTCCTTCTGGTAATCCTAAACTATGCGCTTCATCTCTGTCAATTAATTTGAATCCATAATTCTCCATAATACGATCCAAATAATCAAAATTGACCAAATATTCAGAAATGAGTTGATTAATAGACTCCTGATATACATCAATACGATAACCGATAGAACTAGAATTATCTGAAAATGTATCTGAATCATATCCCTTAATGATTTCCCAAATTTTCCTACCATCTTCAACAATTTGAATGCTTTCGCCCGGCTTCTTATTTTTCAACATATTAAATACCAATTTCCCATCATATGCAGTGCCAATGAAGTAGCCGTTCAATTTGGTGCATTCTGCTACATTTCTTAGAAATCCTTGCAGCGTTTCCGGGTTCTCTAGAAAGTAATGAATTGCAAATTGACAAGAACATACATTAAATCCGTCTTCGCCTTTTCCATATTGAGCCAAAACCCCTTTGCCCAACCTTTCTGGGTCTTTCGGTCCTAAACCAAATATGGCCTTAGTTATTTGAATAGCCTTGTCATTTAACAATGCTGACCCATTTTTAATAGAATAAGAGCTATTTCCATTTACAAAAAGAGCCGCCGGCATGTTTTTGGTTTGCTTTCTTAGATTTAGATACCTTGCACATGCGCCACTTAATGGATTTTCCAAATTTTTGCTTGATTTATCAATTCCAAATACGAAAGATAATTTGGCGGATATCCATTTCGGCAAATCACCTGCTCTGCCACATGCTAAATCTATTAATGTATCACCTGGTTTGCTAGTATTTACAATAAGCATTTTTTTTACATATAAGTTATGGAAATCTTTCATAGATTGTGTTTTAAAATTTTTTCCAGAGTCTTCATTATAGTAAATATCGGTACTGACACTCAAATCAGGTATGTCTTCTCCGGTTGATATCATAGTCTCCGTTATTCTATTGTAAATAGAATCCCATACATCATTTGCAACGTGATATGCATTTCCGAATTGTTTTTCTCCTTTATTTAATTGAGCCGTTTTATCATATCTTACTCGTAATGGTTTCCATCTCCACTCTTGTTTTTCATTAATATCGTAACTAAATTCTACAATCATATTGTCTGTAATCAGTTCATTTTCCATAGAGAACATTTGATATGCACCACTTTTGTCCATTTTCAACATAATATTACATGAACCCGGACTACGGTCACCATATGTTTCAGTTGGATAAAATTTAACCGGAAGTGCATCTTTATCCTTGCTGTTTTCTTCAAAATTTTTATACTCTGGAAAATTGCCATCAATCATATCCTGACATGGATTAATGTATCCATGCAATCTAGGAACGAACGTAGTTTTCAACTCTAATGTTTTGTATTGATTGAACTGTATATTTTGCATATTATTTATCCCATCTTCAAAGATGTTCTTTACAAGATCTTCATTATTCGGTCCTTTCACGACGCTGACAAGGAAATCAACAGTATTGTATTGGGGAGGCTTCCATTTAAATGAATATTTCCATGTTATTTTTGTCAGAGGTCCAGCTACTCCTATTTTATCTGCACCGACACCGAAATATGCATGACTAAAAATTAAACCATCGGTATTATATTCAAAACGGTTCTCATTCTCTTTTGTAATAATTTCTCTGCAAGCATCAAATATATTGCCGTTTCCATTTTCAGGGTAGAATTTCTTGCATTCAAACCGCATTGGTGCTGACAAATGAGACCCCGTTTTTATTTTGGAAGATGCGCTCGTTTCTACTACAGAGATAGGATTCAGAATAGTAATCAAATTTTTCAATATCATATATCTAGATTTATAAATATCCTTTTCGCCGTCTTGTAACATAAATGTATATGCTCTTACATCAAAATTATTAAAATAATAAATGTCAAATGCAGCATAAAGATTAATAAAAACGTCGTATTTATCATGCATAATGAGTTCTCCATCAAGCAATGAATTATATAAATCACGATTATTTGTTTTTGCTCCCGTAAATTTCACTTCCATATTTGTATTTATTAAATAAATCTTACCATTGTCGGGTATAAACATGAGATGACGTTCTCCGTCGGCCTTATCGGTAACCACAAAATCCTTGCGAATATTTGGCACATTGGAATTTTCATCAGGCGCGCAAATATTTCGCATTTTCAAAACAAATGAATTTGGGCCAATAAAATGGTTATCGCGTACATATTTACCAGGCTGATAATCTTGTTTATATATGAGACGCATATAATCTTCCAAAACCTGTTTTTGTTCAGGATAAGAAACCGGATAATTAGTGCCTTGCAAACCAGATAATACTAATTTAATCACATAACGAATCGCCGTTACAACACTAAAAGGATCATTGAATTTTGTTCCTGGTCCAACTCTTTTATTATCTACTTCTAGTTCAATTTCATAAGATTCATCTTTGTTAAATAAATCACTCTCTTGAAGTGCATAATAGGTTTTTAAATTGCGACCTATTCTCTCCGAACTTTTTACAATACTTAGATCTACATTGACAGGGTAGTCAGGATGTGAAAAAGTAACACGATTAATATAACGATATGCCTTTTTTGTTTTTTTCCAGTTAGATTGAATGAAACTCGTTACTTGGGTTTTTGGCGAAATTTCGTCCTGTAAGGATACTCTAAAATTAAAATCATCAAAATTCACCGGGAATACCTTTTCATTTTGAATTCTAATCATTTTCTTTTCTGTAAAAGCAACATTTCCAGGGAAATCCTTGTTTAATTGGGCCAAATCATTATGATTGCAATAAGATTGTATGGCTGCCAAACTCTGGATTTCGGCTCTTATGTTAGAAAGTTCATATTTTCCAGAAATTTTATTTATGTATTCATTTTGGATGCTTAAACGATATAGTCCTTCTTCATTTGCAGTTGAGAACCCGCTATCTTTAAGTTTTCTAATAACATTGTCATAATTTAATTTGGTAAGAGGTTTAATTCCTCTTGTTCCAAACCTAACCTCTAGTTCTTTATTTACAGATGCAGAATAAACATACGGATTTTGCTGATAATAAATTTTCACTAATTCTTCAAATTTCTGAGGCAATGTTTTTGCTTTACTTTCTCTCTTAACTAGATTTGTTTCATCTTCTTCAATATCCTTTTCAAAAATATCATCAGGTACATTATTTTCAGGAATTATAATACTAAGTTTTTTATCTTCTTCTAGAACGGGTGCCTTTGGTTTTAGTTTTTTCTCTAGCACTTCTAACATTTTAGCTCTCTCAACAATATTCATTCCTCTAAATTTTTCCATTTGTGTATCAGGCAAATTTCGCATTAAATTAACTATTTTAGGGTCTGCCAACATTTTCAGTGTTTTCATTTTAATTTCTGACTTAGGTATTTCTTCAATTTCCCTTTTCGTCTTTGCATCTAATTCAATATAAAATTTATATAAATCATTGTCTCCATTAAAATCCTCTATTGTTAGCTCGCTCATAGTAATATATTATAAATACATATTTTTAAATTATAGTTCAATTTTTTTTATAAATGCAAAACAATAGATTCATATAATTCTGGTTTTGTTTTTGTTTTTTTATTATCTGATCTAATTGTTTCAATTCCTAGTTTGCTGCAAATATCAATTAATTCATGCACTTTATAGCTTCCAATGGACTTCAATGGTTTATCCATATTGTCTAATACATAATATGATTCCGTATATTTGACCAATTCATTTTTATTAATTTTTTGAAATGCATAACGATCCTTATCTAAATAAAAAATGACAAAAACATCTTCTGTATCATTCATTAAATGTGTAAAACAAGTTTTGTTTTTAATAAAATGGATGTTAATATTTTCCAATGTACATAATGTAATAAATGTTTTAAAATCAATTTTTGCATGATTTGCTAATTGATCCTCAATATGAGTTAAAGTTGCGAATTTATAAGTCTTGAGCATTTGCTTTTCTTTCCGAAGCAGCTCAATGTATTCAATTTTCAATTTTTTTTCAAGAATAAAGTTTCTTCTCTCTAACATATGATATTTTTCAATTCCATGTCTGATTACATAAAAGCACCAAAATAAGGTATCTTTATCATTTGGTTCAAATCTAAGACTTGCTAATGAAACATTTTTATTTTGTGGATCCATTGAAATCTTATTTGTTGGGTTCTTTTTCAAAATATCCTTATCATTGATTTTTTGAAAATATAATTGATTGTCAATGATAGTCTGTATGACATCAGTTGTAAGCATATATTTTTCATTATTTAAAAAATCCATAGTGTCTCTAATATTAAATTAAGCACTCTTATCTTTATTATCTTTTGCGAAATAAATGTTTTTGTATTTTTCCTTTTCCTTTTCATCCTTATTAAGGTTGATTTCTTGTGTCTTTACATAATTCATGTATATTTGTAGCTCATCTAGAACTTCCTTTCTAAGCTCAGAAAGATTAATATGAATACCATATTTATTTTCATTTAATGTAATATCTTTGTGCTTATGCAGAATTCGCAACACTTCTACTTGATTGAACTTATTCATATTTTCAATCGCATCCCGAATGTAATTTAATTCACTCGCAGAATAATTATTAATGTCGTTTGTTGAAACAGTAACTTCCATTTTTGAAATATAAATAATACAAACGATGTTTTTATACTGTTTTCATTAAGATTTACATTTAGAAAGCAATAAAATGTATAACAACTACTTAAACAATATGTATTATTTATTATAAGTCATGCGAGCACTTATCAATATCATAAATAGATTTATGCCTAAACAAACCGTAAAACCATTAGGTAGATGGCAACTGGATTATTGTAGTAAAAAAATAGATATAAAAATAGATTTGGCAAATGAAGACCATTGCGGTCCATGTAAAATATCAAATTGGACGGCAAACGAATGCTCGGTTCAAAACGCTAGTATTATTTTGAATGGAGGGAAATCAATCCCACGACGAGGGCTGCTAAAAGAATAATATTAGGACCGCCACCCTTGTTATCATCAGGAAAAGGATTTTCATGAATGGATAACTTCCGCTTGATAATAAGATTATGATTGTTTTTTGAGTTTGTGATTTTGTATATTTTTTTATTTTTTATCATTTTCTCTCTATTTAACTTTCCATTATGAAAAATATTTCTCATAAAGTGTTGAATTCTATTGAAATGCATATTTTAGAATAATATAAACTATTGCAAATATTTTATATCATTTTTATTTAAAAAATAAAATATTTATAGCTACTATATGTATATGGAAGACGGTTTGGAAAGAAACTTTACATGGTTAAAAATGAAAGACAACCATTCTTCTTTTTCAAAACAAAATGATGAGTTGGATCCTAATGATAGAGAGAAAAAAGTATTTGATAAACCTGAATTAATTGAAAAGGAAAAAAATATTTATAAAAATAATTGTGATGTAAAATAAAATATATATGTACATTATCATAATGAGTTATGCAGGTTGTTGTAAATTTAATAAAGCATAAAATGTGCTTTTTTAAATTTTTTATAGTATAAATTAAAAGATATATTAAAAAATAAATATTATATATATTCATGTCAAAATACTTTATAACGCTTAATGGAACTTCATATGATTTAGCTAATTTAATAGATACAACTGGTAGTCAAGTTACCACTCTTTATGTGGGATTTCCAACATCAAGTACGCCTGAGTGCAATTTTGAAAAACTTGCGAATAATATCAATTATCTTGAAAATGGGACAAGTTTAAGTAATAAATGTAGTGCAAAATCTGAGAGTTCAAATTCTAGTTTAAATTTTAATGTTCCATCTGGTTTTAATGCGATATCTGGTATATTAGCTTCTGGTGGTGGCGGCGGTGGTGGCGGCGGACCTACTGGAAATGCCGACAATAGTAATAATAATGATTCTGGTGGAGGAGGTGGAGGAGGAGGTTCTGGATCTATTGTAGTATTGAAAAATTATCCAGTTGTAGCAGGAGATAATATAGAAATAACGGTGGGTGGTCCTGGACTTGGAGCTCCAACTGCTAATGATAATCTTGCAAGAGATGGTGGTAACGGAGGAGACACAATTTTAAGACGCAACGGAAGAGGGCTACTAACTATTGGCGGTGGAAGAGGAGGCATTCGTGGTAATAATGGGAATGCAAATCTTGTTGGTAGTGGGGGTCCAGGTGGCAATGGAGGATCTATTAATACTAATAATATTACATCTTTTACATCAGTATATAATGGTAATCCTGGTTCCGCAGGAGCTGGCGCAATCAAAGGCACCCCTGGAAGAGGAGGAAATGGAGGGACTGGTACAGATGTGAATATTCAAACCGCGAATAGTGGTGTGTATCTACCATATAATAGTACTGGAGGTACTGGAAATGCGCAAAACAGCAATGGCACTGGTACAACTGGTGGTAGTGCGCCAACTGCAACATCTATTATTTTTTCTGGTGGTGGAGGAGGTGGATCTGGATGTGGTCAAGGAAGAGTAAATACATCATCGCAAGGCGGAAACGGAAGTGGCGGATTTGGCATTATATATTTATATTTTTAACTGCATTCAATTAACCCATATACATAATATTTGCAGTTTAATCTACAATTTACTTTTTTATCTGAAAATAAAAATAAATTTCCTAATAAAATTTTTTTTGTTGTATTATCATTCATATGAAATTCTATATTTTCACTTAGCGGAATATAAAATTTTAATATATTTTTTTTATTTTCAGTATAATCCATATTTTCATTTCTAATAAAAGATAGTTTTATAATATTTATATTCATCAAACAATAAAAATCTTTAATTTTGTCTAATAATTTTTTAATTTTTATTAACATATAGTTATTTATTGTTGTTATTAACTCAAACGAAATATCATTAGATAAAGTTTTATTGTTGCTATAATATTTTTCTATTTCATTTATTAACCATTCACATTCAGTTTCAGTAAAATATCCATCGTACATATATCTTTGAATAAATTTATCTTGTAATTCTATACTATTTAATTGAGGCGAATGTTCATACAACCAACCAGTTATTATATATTTATTGTCGCTTAATGGTACACTTCCACAATGAGGATAACACCATGATGCTGGAAAAAATATAAGCTTTCCTTCTTCCGGTTTTATTTTGTAGTTTCCCCAAAATTCTGTTTCACCTCCTTCTTCTATAGTATTTAAATACCATAAAAATGTTATTGCTCTTGCATTACCATTAGTTATTGTAAAATCATGATGATATACATATTTTCCATGATTTTTAATATATCTTTGTATCATAAAATTTTCTGTTATTAAATTTTTATCTTTAAAATAAGTATATTTTTCATCAAATGCATTTTCATACAATTTATTTAGATATAATTTAATATTTGTTTGCAATTCAAGAGACAGCATATTGTGAATTTCTGTCCATTTAGGATCATTTTTATTAATAAGGCAGTCCGTTGTATTTTTAATTTGTTTATTTAACCCAGCTTGTGTTACACCTTCATATTTTGTGTTAATTTCATTTTCAAATAAATCTATTATTTTTTGACATTTTTTTTTTGATATTGAATTATGATTTTCATATATGTAATTATTCATATTGATCTAATTGTTTTTTGTGTTTAGTTTTTAAATGGTTTATTATTTCATATATTGTAGAGTGATATTTAAGATTATTAGAAGAGTACCCTTCTCAGCCTAATCAATAGTAAGACAGACAAAAGTGAATGATATGATGCAATAAAAATTAAAAAATATTTAATTTTATTTTTATTTTTAATTTTTATAAATGATTTTATTATTCATCTTCAATAACAATTCTTGGTTTGGCAGGTTCCTTAGCAGACGCCTTTTTTAGCAATTCTTTGTCTTTGGGTTTAATAACTAATTCAGCAATCACAGATACCTGACGATCATTCAACTCAAATCTTTGACCAATCACTCTTGCTACAAAGCTATCTCCTTCCTTGATTTCATTCATTTCTGATAACAGATAATGATGATCTCTTGCCAAAAATACATCTACAGGAGAAGGGAAATCATCTGCACTAATACCTCTCACACCGGCATTTGTAATATTCTTTGCAATACACTGAATAAGTGCCCCTTCTACAGGAAAGCAAATGTCGCATTCAAAGACAACATTAAATAAAATTTGGTTTCCGCGTTCAATAACGCCGCTGGATATAGTAACTATCTTGGATGAATTTGGCTTTGCATAACCTTCAGCAATACATTTTCCTTCAAAATTTGCCGAAATATAAGATTGCATCGTTTCGTTAATATTTTTACCAATTGTTGTAATAGGTAGCATAACACTTCTTGTCAAAAGCGAACGCGAATAAATGGGGGAAATAACTTGTTCTCTCTTTTTCATCTTTTTATCCATTGTTATATTTACTTCATATAATATCTTTGAGTTGTTTTCAATTTTATTTTATTTTCCAAATAAAATAAATTTATAAAATAAAAAATAAATAGTAAATAAAATAATCATATCATTCTTATTTCACAATAACATTGTACATCTTATGGAAAATAGCCATTTCTGGAGTTAAAAACCACTTCTTACCATCTTTCACAATGTAATCAAAATAACGTAATATCAATTCCTGTAACACACATAATTCAACATGACCCACCGCCTCTTTTACAACATTGCCGTCATCATCTTTGATCAATTTTGTATTTTCCTTAGTATATTTATCCTCGCCTACAATTCTATTCAAAATATCAAGTGTTTTATTTTTACCCGCTTCGTCGCATCTAGCACCCGTATCGCGTTTAGAATCCAGATCTTTTGTTTTAAATACAAGATATCTATTACTCTTTTCATATCCTAAAAATCCAACTAACTTGTTATAATCGCTTGGATTAAATTGCAATACTTTTTTGGCTTCTTTTGTTTCTGCCAATTCTCTCTGACTATCTAAACCCATTTCTACCCAATGATTATCATCATTCAAATAGACAATTTTTCTCTTATTCAAATTGTAAAGAATAAATGCAACCGTATTTTTGGTGACAATGCTTTTTCTCTCAAAATATTCTTTAATAAGCCACTCCAAACTATTTCTCTCTATTGTATCCAATGAATAAATATAATTCATTAGATTTAATTTGTCTTCGTACATTAACAATTCTATTTGATGTCCAACAATAAACTCCAACAAATGCTCTTTGCTATCCGGATATTCTTTTGACATTTTTCTCATAGCAACGCCACAGTGTTTATACCAATTATCATCACCTCTCGGAACCTTTGCACCAGGTTTGCTAAATTCACGAGTTAAATTAAAATTTTCACTAATTGTTTCAAATACTTTTTTGCCTTCAACGATGGTAGGAAGTTGATTTTCTTCATCAATGAAAACCGTTTTCAAATTACCTTTATCTATCACAGGCTTCACAATATTTTGATTAATTTGAAAATCAACAAAACCATGTTTATAATCAATAGGAACGGATCTTTCATAAATGGATACATTTTCATTTAAAAGTTCAATTGGTTGGAACAAATAATATTCTCCTATATTGATTAATCTACCATTACGCCCATACTTATCTACAATAAACTCATTTTTATTTTCAATTAAATAAGTTAAAGCTGCATAAATTTGTACATATGGATATTCCTTGGGTGTTCTAATTTCTCTCAACAATACATCTTTTTTATAAAAAAAGGCTTCCTTCATTAACATTCTTATGCGCTGCAAAATTCTTTCAGAATTCATAGTAATAAAATTCTCATTGTACGTGTCTTCATTCAACTCTTTTTCTGTAATCGCTTTGTCTGGTCTGCAATCATAATTGCAATCCGCCATATAATCGCATGCTGGAGAGAAAGGTTGATCGCCAACTTTAAAATCGTAAATCACTTGTCCAGTAGATAATTGTTGTTTAATTTTAATTCCACCTTTTTTTAATTTTTCTTCAAATTTATCCTGTGTAAAATTGTTTTGATCCGAATTTAAAATGCAATCTACGGATGTTTCTTTTAAAACTCTTGTTACCTTGCCGATTTGCAATGCTTTGTACTCGGCGACACGATATACATAAAGATCCGCCGCCTCTTCTTCATTTTCACTTGTTAAAATTGTGCCATACATATAAATTTCCACATTTCTTTTCTCAAAATCTAGGTCTTTATGAGAGAAATTACGAACTGCACGACCAATAATCTGTTCTAGACGATTCATGTTATACCATGGCTCTAAAATATGAACCTGGCGTATAAATTTAAAATCAATACCTTCGGATCCAGCCTTGGAAATAAGAACAACTTTTACCTTATGTCCGTCTTTATTATCATCGCCGGTAAGTCCTTTTACTTCATAGTCATTGTTAGGTGAGATTCTTGGATCTCCAGTAATTAGAGAATAACGCGCAGGTGTAAATTTCTTTTTATCTTTGGGTGGTTTCATTGTTTTTGCATCCACGACATCAGTCGGTTTATTTTTGAACAAATTTTGAGTATTTTCACCGTATCTTGTAAATCCCATTTCTTCTAATGCAAGCGCCATAGGAATTAAACCACTATCAATATATTGTGAGTAAATAAGTATAACTCCTTCGCTAACCATTTCAGTTTCAGGATTATAAATTTTATCTAATATACATTTAATTTTTGAACTATATTTTCCTATGATGTCACGAGAGAAAATCCGTCCATAATCACTTACAGTGCTCTTTTTATATTCAAATGACCCCTTTTTAGGAGGAGATTTATCATCAACAAAGTCCATCATTCTTTCAAGACCTTTTTTGCCGGTCAAATCGTGAGGGTCTATATTTATATCGGCACCCTTTTTACCAGCATTTTGAGACATTTCTCTCTGTAACTCAACGTCAGGCTGTGGATTAGATTCAATTTCAGACATAACTTCATCCATTTCATCATCAACGAAACCAGGACGGTCTTTATCAGCTTGTTCCTTTTCTCTCTTTGACAAATCGGAGAAACTCGGACTAAAGTCATCAGAATAATCTTCATTCAATATTTGTTTCATATGTGTCTTCAAACCTTTTACAGGATAAGAAATAATCAAGGATTCTAATGGTGTTTGCAGCAATGTGTAACCAAAAGATTCCATATTTTCAAAACTGGGCATGTCTCGTACAACGCCTTTTTTTGTAGTTACTGTAAATTTTTTATTACGCAAATTGTAAATAATATATTTATACAAACAATATTGACATTCACCACAGGTCTCACAGTTCCCGATTTCATTCAAATACAAACTTAGAATTCTCTTTTTGTCTTGATTTTTAATTTTTTTTAAATTCATCTGATAATTTGGATAATCAAAACCAATATCATCATCATTAAATTTTTTAAAAGTATGTGCCTTATCAAAAATAGAAGGATAAATACGATAAGGGAAAGTATATGGATTTTCGCCTCTTACAAAGGATATATATCCTGTTGCTTTCCGAATAAGCATTTCTTCGCCGCCATTTTTGAAATCTCCCTTTTTATCAAATACATCCTTCACATCTATTTTTGCTCGCCTATCATTCATATTCATCAAATTGAGTAACCAAATTATTTCTTTGTAACTATTATACATAGGTGTCGCAGAGAGAAGCAAAAAACGCATATTGTGTGCGGATTTTACAAGTAATTCTAAATTTAATGCGACCTTTTTATTCTCATTATCATCTGTTTTGCGAATATTATGTACTTCATCAATCACAATAAGACGATTATCAAACTCATTCCGAAGCCGGCGAACCATGCGTTTGCTTAACTCTTTGCTTCCAATTTTGGTCTCACTCTCATCGTCCTGAGCCATCGTTTTAATAATATAATTTGCAAATTGGCCATAACCTAAAAATATATAATACGCATTAATAATTGTTTTGATTTGGGAGATTACCTTTTCTTTTGGAATGCCTTTCATATTCATTGGATTTATTTCTTGCAACAATTTGTTTCCAGTACAAGCTCGAATATTCCATAATCCATCCACTAATTTTAACTTTCTCTCATCAAACAATTGCAATTTGAAATTATCTTGTACATTTTCAGAAGCTACTATAATAATTCTCTTTGTAATGCCCATTTGTTTCATGTAATCCCTCATTTCTTCACACACACCAATTGCACTGCACGTTTTGCCAGAACCTAGACCATGAAAAAGAAGAAGACTATTATAAGGTGTTTGGAAAGACATAAAGTTTTTAACAAATGCTTGATGTGGTTGCAGTTCAAAGTCCGCATTACTTAATATGTCAGCCTGTTTTTTTATATCTTCGTAAATGACACCATCATACTTAGTATCATTGAATTCTTTTTTTTCCGCGATTTTTATATTGAAGTTGGTATCGTTCAAATTAGGATACAAAAATTCATCATGACCTTCATTACTTGATAGACAATTTCTCTCTGCAACCTCTTTCTTTAATTGAAATTTATTACAATCATTAGAAAAATAGTTTGTATCTGTGCAATTCAACCCCTTTGCATCCTTTTCTAAATCAACGTTGCATTCGGAAGAGTTATCAGACGACTCTGATAATATAAATTTTTTTTTATTCTTAGTCTTATTTTCTTCTACATCATTTATTCCAGAAATTTCAGGGGATATTTTAATTTTATCTTTTTTAGTGTTAGCCATAATACTTATATATTATGAATATAATCTATATTCCTGTAATACTTTATTTATATTTGCAATTAAATTCTTTTTTTCTAAATTATAAGGTCTAATAGATTCTAAACATTGTTCGTAAGTTTTCCATTCTATTTTGCTTACTTCTGTTTTTTGATAATTAATAAGGTCATCATCATGGTTCATATGAGCAATAAAATATTTGTGTTTATATGATTTGCAATTAGTTCCAATAAATATTTCTTCAAATGGCATAATATTTTCAATAATTGTAAATTTAGAACGCAATATGCCCGTTTCTTCTTCAAATTCTCTCATGGCGCATTCTAAATCTTTCTCCTTATAATTGCGACGACCTTTTGGAAATTCCCATTCGGTCTCACACCATTGTGTATCACTCATTTCTACAATATCCTTAATGGTAATTGTTTTATCATTGTCCATAACGCCATTTTTAATCAGTTCAAACTTTTTACTAGAACTAATTTCCTCATTTTTATACTGGCTAGCAAAACTTTCACCCCACATTTCTAACCATAATTTATCAAAAGGTTGAGTCAAGATCTTCTCTTTCTCATAAATAGACATTTCATTAACTATATTTTGCAACTGATAAACATTGTGAGGAGAATACTTGCCTCGGATAAAATCAATATAACCAAAACTATCTTTGCGTCTTATCATTAAATACTGAATTCCTTCACTTGTAAGCCTAAAAACAATGACCCCATAACTAGTAATTGGTAATTTGCACTGGTGAAAAAGATGTCCATGCTTTCCACAATTATTGCATATTGTATTTATTAGTTTATTCATATGATATAATTATTTACTATATAGATATATGTTTAAATGGGTTGTTTCTACGAATGTTATATAGAAAAATAAAATATAAACTATATATAAATGATACCTGGTTTATATGCAAAACGTGTATATGGTAATGGAAAAGTAGTAGGTGCGACTATTAATTTAGGATGCACGAAAGGACGTGGATCTGCAACAAGGATGTATCAGTTTTGTAGGCAACATCAAAGAGAGAAAGAATATGTAAATTGTTTAATGCCTTTTATTACCATATCAAAATAGTTCAAACAAATGAAATATTATAAAAATAAATTATATGGTAAATCTAGATCCAAAAATATGGGGACCTCATTATTGGCACTTTATTCATACAATTGCAATGACATATCCAAATAATCCAAATGCAATTACAAAAAAGAAATATTATGAGTTTATTCATAGCCTTCCTTTGTTTATACCCATTGAGAAAATGAGTTCTGATTTTAGTAAGCTGTTAAATATGTATCCAGTTCAGCCTTATCTTGATAATAGGGAAGCTTTTGTACGTTGGACATGGTTCATACACAACAAAATAAATGAAAAGCTGGAAAAACCACAAATTACATTAGATCAATTTTACATAGAGTTTTATTCACAATATAAAACAAATGATGAAAAGATGAAAGAATTTTACAAGCTTAAGAAGATGATTATTTACGCAATATCTTTGGGTTCATTAATAGGATTGATTTATTATTTTTATGAAAAATGAAAACTTAAACAAATAAACAAATGCAATATAAAGAAAATAAATAAAATTTATTATATATAATATTGAATATATATAATAAGATAATGAAAAAAAATAATAAAGGAGGCAAGGTTATTGCATCTGGAGGATTTGGATGCGTTTTTGAACCGGCCTTGAAATGTCAAGGTTCAACGAGAAGAGAGAAAAACAAAATATCCAAATTAATGATTGAAAGACATGCATTGAAAGAATACGAAGAAATTTTATCCATAAGAGAGAAATTAAAAAATATATTAGATTATGAAGATTATTATTTGGTAACAGGAACACATATTTGCAAACCTGCAAAATTAACGAAAACCGATCTAGTTCAGTTTAAAGAAAAATGCACTGCTTTACCAAAGGAAAATATAGATAAAGATAACATAAATAATAAATTAGATGATATGATGCTTTTAACTATGCCATATGGAGGCATTCCATTAGATGATTATTTATTTATGGATGGCTCTTTCAGAAAGATAAAAAGAACAAATGAAAAACTAATTGAATTGTTGAACGATGGTATTGTTCCTATGAACGAATTAAATGTTTATCATAGTGATATTAAAGATTCTAATGTTCTGGTGGAAGAGAAAGATGGTCAATTAAAAATGAGATTAATTGACTGGGGGTTATCTGTAGAATATGAACCCAGCGAAGAAACTCCATTTCCAAAGTCATGGAGAAACCGTCCATTGCAGTTTAATGTTCCTTTTTCAATTATTCTTTTTACAGATGATTTTTTTCAAAAATATTCGGCCTATTTAAAAAATGGTGGAGAACCAGATCCAGATCAATTAAGGCCATTTGTAATTGATTATATTCATTTTTGGATTGAAAAAAGAGGCACAGGTCATTTTAAATTTATTAATCAAATTATGACAATTCTTTTTGTTCGGGAAATACCCGACGTTGATGAGAAAGACAAGGAGTTGGTTATACAAACGCAATTTACAATGAATTATATTACAAACTATATCATAGAAGTACTACATTTTTTTACGCGTTTTAGGAAAGATGGAACTCTTTCTTTGCGTGAATATTTAAATGATGTATTTATACATATTATAGATATTTGGGGATTTATATGTCTCTATTATCCCATATTAAGTTTTTTAGATGATAATTATGATAGATTGAATGAAAATCAATTAGGTATGTTCCAATTGATGAAAAATCTATTTGTATTCTATTTATATAGTCCGCGTACGGAACCCATTGATTTAGATGATTTAAGAAGACACTTAGAAACGTTTAATCGTTTAATTGACAATGAAATAAACAATACCGCAAGTGGCATAAGCCAAAGGATTGTTTCTCAATATGTAAAAAACCGAAAAACAAAAAGAAGTGGTAAATTAGTATTTAGAAGACGAAATAGAAGAAAAACGAATAAGATGTATCTATTTTCAGAAAAAAGGAAAAGAAAAACTAAAAAAAGAAAAACTAAAAAATAATAAAAATAGTAAATAAAAGAACATAGTATTTGCAAAATAAAATATTGCATTTTTATATAAATGAACAAGGATTTTGCAAAACTTTGTACTCCTGCAAAAGTATATTTTGCATTGGCTGTTTTGGCAATTATAATGTCTCTTTTCAACCGTTTCACATTTTTAGGCATTTTTATCCAGCTATTGTTTGCTGTTATTTGGACAATGTTTTTGGCCTGGGTTTGTGATAAGATAAATCCTTCCATTTCATGGTTCCTTGTTTTGGCTCCCTATGTTATGACATTTTTGGTTGCACTTGGCGTTATGAGAGAAATTAAGCAAATTCGTGCTTTAGATCCTATGAACCAATCTACGTCTTATGAAGGAATGACAGCTAATAATGGTACCCGCGAAACACGTCGTGAAACTCGTCGTAATGACGACATGGAAAACCAGCGCAGACTATAAAATAATAATAAATATTTATAAAATATAAATATTTATATAATGAGACTAGAAATATTCGTATTAGGAATAACTGCATTTATTGTGTATGATTCTTATCATGATGGAAAATATTTGAAAATGCTACAAGGATATAAAAAGTATTATAAAATGATATTCTATGCTATTTTAGGAATAGGAATATATGCTATATTAAAACGCAGTCCCGATAAAGGTAGAAATATGCTACTCTATGCAAATAACATGGTAAAATTTATGCCGATAAATAAAGATGCAATGGACATGTTGAGTCCTATTATTGATTTTACATCATCTAATGAAAATAGTTTTATGGAAAATTTGAATGATGTGTCGCCAGCATCCATTCCTGGAAATATGCGGATGTTAAATTCTGGGAAAAATGCAACGAAACGAAGTGTAAGTGAAACAAAAAAGAAATATGTTGCGTCATGTCAAGATTGGAAATGTGGTCATTGTCAATCACAACTGGATCATACATTTGAAATTGATCATCGCATTCGCCTAGAATATGGTGGTGGAAATGATGTTCAAAATCTAATTGCCTTATGTAGAAATTGTCATGGAAAAAAAACAGCTAGTGAAAATATGTAATCTAGTTTTAGAAAAGTTATGATTAACATAAAATAATATTGTAATATATTAGTATTATAACATTATGAGCAGTGAAACTACAATTAATAAGACAATTATAGATGAATTAGGAGACCCGAAGGTTGCAAAAGCCGCAGCAATAGGTGTAACAATTTTTATAGCAGGGTTCGTAGTGCTATTGATTATTTTAGTCTTTAATAATGGAAAATTGCCAAAAAGCGATTCGTCAAGTGAGAGCAGTAGCACCGATAAAGAAGCCCAATTGCAAATAACCGGTACAGTATTTATAATCATCTTTTTAGGTATCATCTTATTCGGTGCAGTCATATTATTGCTCCCAAACTTTAAAGAAGTGAGACAATTTTTGTCCCAAATTAAAAATGTACTGTATGTTGTTGGATATACCATTTTTCTCATTATTTTTTTCAGATATATGGAAAGTGAATATAATGATACATTAAACAAATATGCATATATATTCACATTAGCAACCTTTTTATTGACAGGATTTGCTTTTTATAAAGGTCTCGCACAAAATTATGTGGAACAATTCAATATTGTTTATGAGAGAATAAAAAATGTGATTTTACTTTTTTGTTTTATTACCATTATGATTATTTATTATGACATTGATCCAGGAGGGTTAATACAAGAAAATTTCGGTTATTCTTTATTGCTTACTATCATTACAGCAGTATTTGGTTTATTATATTTAATAATAAGTTTTACATTGCCCAAATTTGGTTCTGCCAAAGTAACTATTCCAAAACCAAATAATTTTGCATTTTATGGTGGAATAGGATTTTTCCTATTTTTGGCTTTTTTCATTATGACTATGATTTTTAGTAATGGAGTCATTGGAAACGATATTTGGATTTCCACATTGATTGTAATATTATTTTGCGTAATAAGTTTAGTTTGGGCAAGTGCTCTTATTATAAGTTTATATGTAGATGGAGGTGTAGGAAAAACAGACGTAAGTCAATTTGATTTGGGCAAAAAATCACTTTTATACTTGTTTGGCATTATTTTGTCTGGGTTAATCATTTCATGGATTACATATAATTTGCAAAATATGTCGTCCGGCAGTGGGATAGTAAGCTTCATGTTAAACTTACTTCTGGTGATAATTGTTTTAATGTTAGTGTATAGAACAATATTTGCAAAATTTCCAGTAGGAAACAATAAGAAAAATGCATTTGTAGAATTGATAGTAAATTTATTTTTGTATATACCCTGCATTTTTTCAAATGCCCTGGACACACTTCTCTCTTTTGGTCAAACCCCAAGTGGAAAACAAATTGTAGAAGAAGCAAGTGAAGCGACAAAGGATAAAGGAACAGTGGGACTATTAATATTATCAATAGGTCTTTTATTAGGTATATTATTGTTGCCTGTAATATCTTCAAAGATCGCAATACAAGGTGGGAACCAATTAGTTAATCAACCTGTTGAAACAAACAAATTACATTCGTTGGGGAGTTTTGAAGAATTAAATGGTTCGCTAGATCCTGATTATCAATACGCGATTTCATTTTGGCTTTTCATAGACAGCGCACCACCAAATACAAACCCGTCCTATAATAAATATACGTCAGTATTAAATTTCAGTCAAAAACCCCAAATTTTTTACAAAGCAGAAACAAATACATTAATGGTAACAATGAACCAAAAAGATTTGATGGCTACTACTACAAATAAAATGTTAGATTTTGATGAAAATGGAAATAGAATTATACTTATTCAACCCAATTTTTTATTACAAAAGTGGAACAATATTATTGTAAATTATAACGGCGGAACTTTAGATATATTTATCAATAATGAATTAGTAAAATCCGCAAATGGTGTTATTGCATTTAGAGAGAATGATTTGCTAACGATTGGCCAAGAAAACGGTATTTACGGTGGAATTAGCAATTTAGTTTATTATAGAAAAGCTTTAACAATAAACCAAACCTATTTTATTTATAATTCATTAAAAAATAAAAATCCTCCAACAACAGACAATAATGTAAAAACAATTATTTCACATAACAAATAATAAAATTTCTAAATCTATAATATACAATGAGCCCTTTAACTATTTTTATAACCATTGTAGTGATATTGTTAATACTTATGTTGCTTAAATATTTATTTACAGAACCATATACATTGTCAGGGGTTAATGATGCCACGGTTATGACAACAATTAGTGCCGATAGTTTAGCAAGCAATGATAGTGATGTTCCATCTAGTAACTTTGCATATTCTGTTTGGTTTTATGTGAATGATTGGAACTACAAGTATGGAAGACCCAAGGTGATTTTTGGTAGAATGGGAGGAAAAGGTAGCGCGGACGAGCAAGTGTTCCCTGGTGTCCCTGGTAGAGACCCATGCCCCGTGGTAATCCTTGGTGCTGTTGAAAATAATATTGCTATTGCATTGTCATGCTTTCCTGGTGTGAATCCAGATTCAGGGGATGAAGGCAACAGAAGCATTATTCATACATGTTCAGTTACAAATGTACCCATACAACGATGGGTTAATTTAGTAATAAGTGTATATGGTAGAACATTAGATGTTTATATAGATGGAAAATTAGCTAAAACATGTTTGTTGCCTGGTATTGCCAATGTGAATAACAATTCTGATGTAATTTTAACTCCTGCAGGTGGCTTCTCTGGCAATACTGCAAAGCTTGAATATTTCCCTGAAGCCCTTAATCCTCAACAAGTATGGAACATTTACAGCAAAGGTTATGGAGGAGGTTTATTTTCAAATCTTATGGGTTCTTATGAAATACAAATATCATTATTGCAAGACGGTACAGTTCAAAGTACAACAACCATTTAGAACTAAATTAATTAATATATTAAATTTTCTTATTTATTTAATATATATAGATGAGTGATACTTCTACATTTAAATCATTTTCAACAGCAAATACTTCAGGAAGTTCAGATCTTAGTTCATTCATGGAAAGTAATAATTTAATAATGAGATTTGCATTTCTACTTTTAGTGATATTTGGATTTATCGTTTTATTAAATCTTGGTATATCTTTAGTTGCACGATTTTTGCAGCCTAATGAGTCGCCACATTTAATAACTGGTATGGTTGATGCGAAGCAGGCTATTACATTCCACCAAGACCCTAGCTATAATGATGCAGTTACCATTTATCGTTCAGTAAATGCGAATAAAGGCATTGAATTTTCATGGTCTGTATGGATATTTATTGACGATTTGAAATACTTACAAGGCCAGTTTAGACACATATTCCATAAAGGAAATAGCAATTTAACTCCCGAGGGTCTCAATTTCCCCAACAATGCGCCTGGATTATATATTGCACCAAATACAAATTCATTGGTTGTAGTTATGAATACATTTAGAAGCATAAATGAGGAAGTAGTAATACCTGATATTCCTCTAAACAAATGGGTAAATGTAATTATAAGAGTACAAAACGAGACTATGGATGTTTATATTAATGGAACCATTACACGTAGCATAAAATTAGCAGGTGTTCCCAAACAAAATTATGGAGATGTTTATGTAGCTATGAATGGCGGATTTTCAGGAAATATTTCTAATTTATGGTATTACAATTATGCTTTAGGTACGAGAGAGATTCAAAGCATTTTATACAAAGGTCCTGATACAACATTATTGAATGCGAATACAAGTATTAATCTTAGAACTCCAAATTACTTATCATTGAGATGGTATTTTGGCGATGTGGGTAACATGTTTTATCCAACAAGAGATGATATTCCTCCGGCAGCAGTAAGAGGGCGATTTTAATTTTTATAATTTATTCATTGTTTTTATGTAATAAATAAATTAGGATTATATAATATGTCCTATGGCGGCAACTATAATCCCACTCCACCAAGAGTATGGTCTAGAGTTCAAAATTTATGCACATACACCGTAGATAGTTCTTATGATAGCGTATTTGTGCCTTTTACCAATCAAACTGTACCTTTAGCGGAGGCATTATATCAAGAAAAATTATATTATAAAGGTAATATTCTACAATATAAAAAAAATAGTTCCAATCTAACAAGATCTCAAAAATATAGTAAAATTATGACTGGAAATTGGGTAAATCGCAATAAAACATGGGCTACTCAAAGTGTGACATATAGCAACCCAAATAATTCAAGTCTAAAACGTGTAAATTCTACTTTTTATCCTTATCCGAATATTCTTGTCGGAGAGCCTAATAATCCTGCTGGACCTTTTGAAACGAATGTCCCTAATCCTTATGGGTGTCCTACTACTACAGTAGAAGATGGTGGCACACTTCTTTGTAACACTTATGTAGATCCATGTACTGGAAAGGTTATTCAAAAAACGAGTACTCCATTGTGTTTTCCTACCACGGATTCCGATGTTCCAGGTCCTATACAACCCTTATGTTGGTCAAATCGTTTGCAAACATTCTATCCTAGACAACGATATGTTATGTCAAATAGTGGCACAAAATGGCCACAGGGTTATAAGGCATTTGTCAGTGGTGTAAAACCTATTCCGCCTACATTGTATTATCAAAATGTAACAACAAGCTCAAGCTCAATAGAATTATTTTGGACGCCTGATACAAATGATTGCTTGCCTATATCTAGTTATGAAATATTCCAAGACGGTCAGTTAATAGCAAGTGTATCCTTTCAAAACACAAAATATATTGTTACCAGTCTAACCAGTGGAGAAACATATTCGTTTTATATTATATCTATAAGTCGTACAATTAAATCCGACCCTTCAAATGTAGTGAATGTTCAAATATTATAATTATGCTCTCAATGTGGGGTTGATACATATTTCTTGTGTGGGGAAAATATCTCCAGACATGCATCCATCATTCGGGCCTACTTCAACGCACGACCTGAACCCACGGTCTTCGCCAATATAACACCATCCAGATTTATTTCTGCCTTGTATTTGACTAAGTGAATCGTCTGCTTCATAATCATTCATAGTTTGTTGAGCACTTCTTTTTCTAGTATTTAAAGCTCTATTTAATGAATTTTCTCTCATAACGTCGGGTTCTTCATTTGCAAATTTAACAGATTTTAAGGAAGCCTTTGCAGCCTTGGGGGTAGCGCCTTGCGGTTCAGGCGTAGCAATATCTTGAACTACATCCAATGCGGTATTTGCAGTTCCTGCTGCAACGCCAACAACAGCTTTCCCTCCTTCAGCAACGGTGCTTATTGTTTGACCTGTAATGTAAGCAAATATTCCAACCGTGCTATCAACTACTGGCTTAAATACATCTGTTACCGCCTGGGTTCCCTTTGCTAAATAAGCAAAAACATTTAGACCTAAAAATGCTAAAACAAGAATAATAATGAGCCAAGTAGTGAGGTTCATATTTTTTATTTTATCTATAAAGCTGTCAGAATCTGTAGTTCCTGATGAAAAGGAGGGAACCGAAGAAGCTTCACTGCTTTGTAAAATAGAATTTGACATGTTGTCCATTATAATAAAAATATATATATTATTTTTTCATTATAAACAATGTTCTCTCTTTTCCATTTATTTCTGTGACAATAGATATAAAAATTTATTCATATCACCTAATATTTCATCGCGAATGTTGAGTAAATCAGTATTGGTCATAGAAGATAACCCTTTATGATGAGACAACCCCACTAAATAAGATTTGAAATCATTTACTTTTTTAATCAGTTGATCTAAACTTTTCAAGTTATTTAATTGAATCGTCTTTTGGTTGCCAAAGTCTATTCTGGTTCCGCTTTTACCTAGAAGTATTTCAATAAAGTCGTCCATATGACTATTGAGTTCTCCGTATAACTCATCTGTAGCTTTATGAACCGAGTGACTATGAGTATTCCAATGGAATAGTTTTACCGTTAAAAGCATTTCAAAAAAGACAACAGTAATTTCTTTTTGAAAAGAACTCAAATTAGATGAAGATCTTCGTTTTCTAGTAGCGCCTCCATATCTTTTACGATGCGTTTTTGGCATATATATATTGTGAATATTTTTTTAAAAATATTTTTCTTTTTTAGCGTTTATAATGGGCGTTTTAAATGAGAAAAGGTGTAAAAATATTTATAAAAAAGTTAAAATTAGTTACTAAACGCGTGGAATAAATGTTTCTCCAAAACTGTTCAACTTTTCTAATTTCTCAATTGTTTTTTCTAAATTAGAAGCCTTGACATCTCTAAACAAATAATCTGTATTTGGAGCGATTTCATTCTTTTTAATTTGTCCATAGATTGTATCTATTTTTTTGATAATGGTTGCTACAATTTCTTTTTGATTATCTCTAATAATTTCATCCTCCAAATGAACATTTTCACAGAGTAATGAAACTGCAAAATAGAGAATATATTTGCGTTTTCGGTGACAACCACTCGTATATTTCAATGTAAATAATGAAAGCAACGCATGCATAATTTTTTTAATAATAGGTGTATGCTTTTCAACTTCTGTCAAAAATAGATCCCACGCAAGCCATATGATATCTTTTTGATATTTTGGTTCTACTGGGATTTGACTTCTTCTCTCACAAAAGACCTTATCCTTTTTACTTTTGCATATATTTTCAAATTCTATAATCCATTCAATCCAATAACATGCGGTAATAATGTTGCGACTATCATTAGATATGGAATAGGCGAGTTCATTGACTGCGATAAAAAGCTCCTTAGGGTCATCCTTCATAAAAATTTCTTCTCCATAACGGGAATTAGGAGCTTTAAAACGGTCACACATTTGTGTCATGTCAAAATCATCCTTTTTAATCTTTATATTATCAAAACTATGTTTTCTTTTGGCATCGCAAAGAACACACATAATTTCACAAAACAATTTTCTAATTTTAGCATTATTTCTCATTCTTATTTCATTATCTATATACCCATTGCGAACAATTTCTTTAAAATTATTAACCCGAAATTCTAAATAAATGGCTATTTTAGGATTTCCTAAATGAATATATTTGCTATAAAAATGAAGAATTATTTCCCATAAATCGCCATAATGTCCAGAACATATAAGTTCGGCACTCCAATAACAAGCAGGTTCTATTTTAGAATGAATGAGTGAATTTAGTAATTCTTTTTTAACATCAGACTTTTTGAAGTTGGAAAAAGAGATCCCTTTAAATTCTCCCTGTAATCTGATATCATTTATTTCAATTTCGCACATATAATAAAAAGTTACACAAAAAAAATAACAACAATACATATAGACGAAATGAATTCTGTTATAAAATCAATTACAAATATTTATGGAAAACTTAGTAATTTTGGTAAAATATTGTTATTCATCACTATAATGCTAATCGTTGTAGTATTTTTTAGATATGCAAATGAAGAATTAAAAAATAGAAAAGAAGGATATACCTCAGGTGAGTTAGATGAAGTTCAAAAAGACAATTTCTTATTTGTTAGGGACACAGAGGTTTATGATAAATTTTATTCAAAAATTTACGACCTTTTAGTTTTTAATAATATGAAAAATGAATTTGAAATTACATCTATTATAGATAGTACAAAACCAAATACAAAGAGCATTATATTAGACGTAGGTTCTGGAACAGGTCATCATGTAGCTTCTTTAGGAGCGAGAGGTTACAATGTAATCGGAATTGATAAATCCAATGAAATGTTGAAACGTGCAAAAGAACGTTTTCCAAATTATTTATTTGAATTGGGAGATGCAACAGATTCAAAATTGTTTTTGCCCAATAGTTTCACTCACATATTATGTATGTATTTTACCATTTATTTTATGAAGGATAAAAGAATGTTCTTTTCAAACTGCATGGATTGGTTAAAGCACGGAGGTACATTAATCATACATTTAGTGGATAGGGAGAGATTTGATCCAATATTACCATCCGGAAATCCTCTATTTATAGTATCACCGCAAAAATATGCAAAAGAACGCATTACTCATACAAAAGTAACATTTAATGAATTTGTATATGAAGCGGATTTCAATTTAAATGAAAATAAAAACATAGCAACTTTTGATGAAAAATTTAAATTTGATAATGGGAAGGTTAGGAAACAAACGCAAACATTATATATGGAACCAACAGAAGATATTTTAAATATGGCCCAAGAGGCAGGATTTATAGTTCAAGGAAAAATAAACATGGTAAGCTGTGCTTATGAGCATCAGTATTTATATATACTTATTAAGCCAACTTAAGGTATAGAAATAGGTTAAAACAATATATAAAATATATTTGATTTTTATATATTATGGAGTCTGAATTATGTGTAGATGTTTATATTGAAATTTCCAAAAATTCTCACATAAAATATGAGTTTAATCATAAGAAAAATATACTTGTATGTGATAGGATATTACATACGCCGTTTAGTTATCCATTTAATTATGGTTTTATACCCAACACATTAAGCCTTGACAATGACCCGATTGATGTGATTGTTCTTATGGATGATGAGCTCATACCAGGTTGTTCTATTAAGTGCAAATTTTTAGGCTGTCTAGAAACGAGGGATGACGAAGGGGTTGATCCGAAATTGATCATGTGTCCATGTGACAAGATAGATCCCACATACAAATCCATTCATGACATTCATGATATACCGGCGCACACTATTGAAAAAATTCGTTACTTTTATAAGCATTATAAGGATCTAGAACATAAACAAGTAGAAATCGGAAATATATTGGACAAAAATGCAGCAATAAGAATATATAAAAAAAGCTGTGAAAATTATAGAGTAACGCATTCCTTATAATTGATGCGCCAAGTAGAGTGAAATCTTTTTAAATAATAATAATATGTATGACAACAAATTATTATTAATACCATTTATTATTTTACTTGTTTATATATTATTAATCGCATATATAAAAATAAAGTATCGTTTCTGGTCTATTCAACCTGTTTTTCATGTATATAATTGGTATTATACACTCTTTCCTCCTGGAATTATAAACCATCATTTGCCAGAGAAAAATAAATACACAAATTTCAAGAATATTCAGACACTAGATTATAAAAGGTTGAGTGATCTAAAAAAACAAAATATAACGCATTTTATTTGTCTCCATTATTTGCAAAACAAGGATAATATTTTCTCTCCTTCAAGTAAAAACATATTTCCTTATTTTGAATGTCATAACCAAGATTCATTGCTATCCTTATATTACGAAAAAGAACTTATGCAGGACTTAAAAAAAGGCACTACGGAAGAGTTTTCCCGGATAATTGGAATGATCACATCTAGGCCCATTTATGTATCTATTCAAAATGGGTCAAAGGATGCAACATTTTGCGTTTATTATGTTGATTACTTATGTGTGGATAAAGCAAAACGCAAACAAAATATTGCATCCCAATTAATACAAACGCATCATTACAATCAAAGTCACCAAAATAAAAAGATATCAGTTTCTCTCTTCAAGAGAGAAGATGAACTCACTGGAATTGTTCCATTATGTGCATATGATACATATGGATTCCATGTTACAACATGGGTTCAACCCACACCTTTGCCAGGTATGCTTACTATTCTGGAAATAACTCCATCTAATTTTTTTATTTTAATGAATTTTTTGAAAGAAAATAGTAAGTTATTTGATATTATTATTAATACAGAACCATCAAATATAATTGAATTAATAAAAACGAAGAATATTTTTATAAGTGTAATTATGGAAGAAAACAACATAGGAGCCGTTTATTTTTTTAGAAAAACATGCACATACATTGAAAAAGATCTAGAAGTATTATCCTGTTTTGCTAGCATAAATCAAATGAGTGATCCAGAAACATTCGCGCATGGTTTCAAAATAAGTTTTTGGAAAATTGCAAATGAAAATAAATTTGGATTTTGCGCAATTGAAAATATATCGCATAATTCACATATAATCAATAATTTACTAAATAAAAACAAACCATATATAATAAGTCCTACTGCATATTTTTTTTATAATTTTGCATATCCTACATTCAATTCTGAAAAAGTATTAATTATTTCTTAGGAATGTCATCATCATTTAAAGTGCCATTTTCCTCATTAGTAATGCATTCCTTGCATAATTCACCAAGCTCAATATATTTTTGTCTTTGTTCATTATCCAAATTTCTATATTTACGAATTACCTTGTTGGTTTCATTCATATTTATAATCTGATTATTCATATTTTGAGATACAGAGAACAATTGTGATGAATTTTCTAGTAAAAAAATTTGATTTTTCTTATTATAAAACAATACAGGGTTTCCATCATCATCCACATCCATAATTCCACATGTGCAATATTCTAAATGCTCAACATCTTGACCCTTTTTGCATCTCGGATCCATATTATCTACATCAGTAATATAATCGCAAAAAAAATCATGCGCGGCTTCTTTGGTTTCAAACATAAAAATCTTGGGAGGATTAATGCGAATGGATGTTAAGCGAATATTCTTTTCTTCATCATCATAACAATGAAAATCATAACATCCCTCATGCTTGCAATGAACTACCAAATATTTAATCATATTAGTTATAATTTATATGGTGCAAGGTTTAAGCCGTTTTTATTTTATATTTATTATCTAGATATAAAATAAGGATTATATTTTTCTTTTGCGCTCAACCCGATGTTTTCGGATGCTATTTCGTTTGCTTGTAGATTCACAATCGGAAGGCACAACAATGGATGATGTTCCTAGTTTGTTTTTCGCTTCTAGTAAATCCTTAATTTTCTTTTCTGCATCCATAAGTTTTCTTTGTGTAATCAAAAGTGTTACATTTGTATTTTTTACTTTTTCTTCTAACTCCTTTTCTTTATTTATTTGAATTGAATTATTTGATGTTACACTAGGCTGAACATTTGATGTCACAGTAGGTGGTGGATTTGATGTGACACTAGGCTGAACATTTGATGTCACAGCATGTGGTGGATTTGATGTCACAGTAGGTGGTGGATTTGATGTGACAGTAGGTGGTGGA
>Ga0194123_10001998_pt1 | contig 28109 bp, 22 predicted proteins | sample TA2MahsurfametaG_5_FD_155479 | JGI IMG/M metagenome (GOLD analysis project Ga0194123, IMG submission 155479) | Freshwater microbial communities from Lake Tanganyika, Tanzania - TA2015023 Mahale A surface | ecosystem: Environmental > Aquatic > Freshwater > Lake | place: Tanzania: Lake Tanganyika... | reverse complement strand
CGGATGAAATCGAGATGCGTCTCGAGGTCGACGTCCGGCCCGTAGCGATTGCGCACTTCCTCGGCGATGATGCGACCGTCGCGGAGCTGGTGCGGGTTCCAGTAGCGCGTGGTCTTCTGGCCACGGTCATCGAAGATGCTCCAGGTCTGGTAATGATCGAAGCCGAAGTCGCGGATGGTGTCGTGCTTATGTTCGAGCGAGACATGCCACTTGCCGACGATCTGCGTGGCGTAGCCGTGTTGTTTCAGCTGACGAGGGAAGCTCGGCTGGCTCGGTCGCAGGAAGATATCCTCCTGCTGCTTGCTGGAGAGGACGACCTTCAGGCCGTTCAGGAACGGGTAACGTCCGGTGAGCAGCTGCGCCCGCGACGGCGAGCACAGCGGATTCGCGAAACAATGCGTGAACCTCATTCCTTCCTTCGCGAGGCGATCCAGGTTCGGAGTCTGGTGCGAAGTCCCGCCGTAACTGGAAAGACACTCCAGCCCGAGGTCGTCCGCCAGGATCAGCAGGACGTTGGGCTTTTTCGGCGTCGACGCGGCGGCCACCAGCGTGGCCAGCGACGTGAGCAAGACGGCGAGGAGCTGACGGAGGGGGGCTTTCATCAGGATGACCACGGGTGCATCCTCGGGATTTGGGCGGTCTTTGGCAAGGAAGTCGCAGAAGTCCGCCATTTTGGGTTTTCCGGTGGTATCGGCTGGGAACGCAGAGAGACGGCGGACGCGATGTCATCGCTTCCCTACCAGAGGCAACTAGGTCAGCACGCAGTGCTGACCCTACCTCAAGTCATGAGGGTCAGGGCATCGTCCCCGTGTCCCCGTTACTCGTGTCCACTTGCCCCCTCACAACATGCGCGTGGATCTGCGCGGCGCGGGCGCGCCAGGCGGCGATGACGTCGGCGGGCTTGCCGGCGGCTTCGGCGCTGTCCACGACCCGCCAGGCGCAGTCATAGGCGAGGATGAGCGTGAAGGGATAGCGGGCGAAGGTGTCCGACGCCAAAGTCAGGGCGTCGAATTCTTGCTGCGCACCATGAGACAAGCGCATCAGACGACTTGCCCGTCTCGCCGCCCATGCCCCGAACAGAGGGTGGGCACCGTAGGCGACGAGGAAGAGATGCTCGAGCGGATCGGGCAGGGAGTAGGCCGACGGATATTTTTCGAAACTGACCTGAAAGAAATCGATGGTCTCCTTGATCGGATGCGCCTGCATGGTGAGCCAATCCCGCTCTTGCGCGACGGCCTTACGTCCCGTCAGGGCCGGGAGCGGATCGGTCGAGGGGTACTCCTGGGGCTCGTAGTCGCGGTAGTTGAACGTGTGCATCATCATGTCGGGCGTGGTCCTCCATGATATCAGGCGTGTCCAATGGACGCGAGGGGGCATGCGGCCGGATGGCCGCAGGGGACACATTGACAAGGTGACACGTGGGCATGGGGAGGTAAACGAGGGCACGAGGGCTAGAGGACACGAGGACTAGAGGGCGCGAGGCCGGGGGGCCGGAGGGGCCTTGTCTTGAGGGTGGGGCTTGCCAGAAAAGGCCGGTTCGTGGGAGGGGCTGGAAGATGGCTCGTCTCAGCGCCGTCGGGGGATAGTACAGACTTATGTTCCGAACCCCGCGGCTGCTCTTTTGCTTTCTCCATGCGCTCGTCGGCGGGTGCGTCGCGGTCCATGCCGGCGCCCCGCTACCGGAGGCCCTGCGCCAGGCCGCCGAGCGCCGTCAGGCGGAACTCCAGTCCGAGCGGGCCGCCGAAGTCGCCGCCCGCGAACTGAAGGCAGGAGGCAAGACCCTGCGCTGGCTGGAAAAGGAGTTCAACCTCGCCCCCGCCGGCCAACGCAGCCTGTGGATCTCGATGCATGGCGGCGGGGGCACGACCGCCGCGGTCAATGATCAGCAATGGCAGAACCAGATCCGCCTCTACGCGCCGTCCGAAGGGATCGTGGTCGCGCCCCGCGCCCCGACCGATACCTGGAACCTCTGGCACCAGCCGCACATCGACCGGCTCTTCGATCGCCTGATCCAGGATTTCATCGCCGTCCGGGGCGTGCATCCGGACAAGGTCTACTTGCTTGGTTATTCCGCCGGCGGCGACGGCGTCTGGCAGCTCGCCCCGCGCATCCCCGATCGCTTCGCCGCCGCCGCGATGATGGCCGGCCATCCCAACGGCGTGAACACGCGGGGCGTCCGTAATCTGCCGTTCGCGATGTTCATCGGGGGCGAGGACGCCGCCTATGGGCGGAATAAGATCGTCGCGGACAAGATCGCGGAGTTCGGCCGCCTGCGTCGTGAGGATCCGGCCGGGTACGAGCATCTCGGCCGCGTGTATCCGGGTCTGCCGCATTGGATGGACCGCAAAGACGCCGAGGCGCTGCCGTGGATGGCGAAGTTCGTCCGAGACCCGTGGCCTCATAAGATCGTCTGGGTCCAGACCGGCGTCACCCACGACCGTTTCTATTGGTTGGAGCTGCCCGCCGGCTTCGCGAAATCCGGGCAGAAGATCGTGGCGTCCGCCCGCGGCCAGGAGATCGTGCTCGAGGGCGACGTCCCGGCCGGGCTGACGATCCGTCTGAGGGAAGGCCTCGTCGAAGATCTCGCCCGGCCGGTCAAGGTGACGGTCAACGGCCGCGTGGTGTTCGAGGCTGCGCCGACACCGGCGACGCCGGCCCAGCTGAGCGCCTGGCTGGCGGAGCGCTTTGACGTGCCCGCCACGCCGACGGCCAGCCTGCGACTGCCTTGAGGGCATGAGGGGGCCGCGACGGGGTACGGTGCCCTCGTGTCCCCTGATTATCAACCTCCTGCGTCGCGGTAGATCTCGCCGAGCTTGGTCAGGGCGTCGTCCTTGAGGAGCGCGGCCTTGCCGTCCTTGGGATTGAAGTAGGCGTAGCGTTCGACGAAGCGCTGCCGCTCCATGGCCTTGAGCGCTCCGCGGAGGAACTGGGCATGGCCGTTGTCGTCGGCCTTGGTGAACATGGCGTTGAATTCGGTGACCCAGATCGGCCGGCGATACGTGGCGTAGAGTTCCTTGAGCCAGTCTTCATAGGCCGCGGGGTCGGCGCTGCGGTACCAGTGGGCGGCGATGAAATCGACCTTCAGCTTCTTGCGCTGGGCCTGCTCCATGAAGGCGCGCATCCACGCGCCGCCCAGGCCGTCGGAGGAGACCCCGGGGGAGCCGAGGCGGAGTTTCTTCTCGGTGGCGAAGGCCGCCATCGCCGGCCAGGCCGCGACGGCCTCTTCGACGGTGAGGTTACCCTGCGTGTCGCGTTCCGGCTCGTTCAGGCCGAGCAGGTGCTTGGCGGCAGGATCCTTCAGCATCGCCAGCTCGGTATCGGGCACGGGCCGGCGGTGGCCTTTGACCATCGGGACGAATTCGTAGCTCGGCGTGCTTTCCCCCTGGCAGGTCCAGGTGTACCACCAAGCGCAGCCGAACTGTTTTTCGGACTCCGGACGGTTGCCCGCCCAGCCCTTCTTCGGCGAGCGTTTCGCCGGGCGATCGGCGGCCAGGCCGGCCAGCGGCGCGAACGCGGCGCCGGCGGCGAGGAGGCGGAGGACTTCACGACGGCTGAGAGGCATGAGACGTAACGTAGGGCAGGGGCGATGCATGCCAAAGGTAAAAAGCCGCTGACTAGTGCGACGAAGCCGCGAGGGGGCATGTTGACCCGGGGGCTCGTGCGCAAGGGTGCGTAAGGGAGGATAAGAGGACTAGAGGACACGAGGGCTGGAGGGTGGTTGCTTGAGGTAGGGGCGCGACGGTGTCGCGACCGGGGGTGACGGCCGCCGCAGGGTGCCGAAGGCGGGGGTGGCGGCCGGGCTGGAAATCGGCGCGAGGGGGTTGACTGCGTCCGGCGAGGGGTAATTCTACAAGATATGAAATACGCCCTCGCTCTTCTCGTCATCCTCGCGGCCGCCCTGGCCGACGCCCAGTATTCCAACCTGACCACCACGCGTTTCGGCAACACCACGACGACCTTCGGCACGCTGAACGGTCAGCCCGTCCACCTCACCACGAACACCTTCGGCGGCATCACGAACACCTTCGGCAACATCGGCGGCGCCCCCGTCTCGGTCTCCTCGAACCGCTTCGGGTCCGCGACCAATACTTTCGGGACCGTCGGCGGCAATCCGGTGAATCTTTCCACCAACAATTTCGGCACGATGTCCACGACGCAGGGTTCCGTCGGCGGTGCTTCCGTCTTCACCACGACCAACCGTTTCGGGGGCATGACCAGCACCTTCGGCAACCTCGGTGGCTCGTCGGTCAATCTCACGACCAACCGCTTCGGCGGGATGTCCACGACCACGGGCAGCTTCGGCAGCACGCCCGTGCAGGTGAACACCCAGCGGTTCGGCACTACGACGAGCACCTTCGGGTCGGTGGGCGGCAACGCGTTCCAGTCGACGACGAACCGCTTCGGCAATGCCTCGACCACGACGTCGTCGGGGCTCATGCCGGCTGTGCGTCTGCCCGGATCTTCCGGCCTCGGCCTGGGTGGGGCGGCTCCCGCTGGGCTCCTCATCCCGCTGGAGTGAGGGGTTGTTAGTCGAGGATAGGAGGACCAGAGGCCACGTGGGCTGGAGGATGAGGCAGTGCAAAGGTGCAACAGCGGCGGAGCCGCGTGCAAAAGTGCAAAGGTGGAACGTGCTTGAGGGGGCACGTTGACACGGTGACATGTAGGCAAGGGGCGGAAGAGAGTAGCGAGTATGGAGTATTGAGTATGGGGTGACGCAGCACTTCGGGTGGCAGGGGGCGGGCTTATCTATTCAGTCCGCAACTCAGCCCTCCACGCTGTCCTCAATTCAGTCCTCCATTCCGCATGCTTCATCCTTTACGGCTCCACGGCTCCGTCTTTGGTTTACCGACATGTCGAAGCGTCTTCCGGGGCTGGTGATCGAAGTCGAGAATCTGCCGGGTTTCCTGGCGAAGTCCGATGAGGACATCCTGCAACATGTCCGCTCGGTGCTGCTGCATCGTGCCTACGCGGTCCAGCGCGCCCAGCTCGCCAAGTGCGACGGCGTCCAGTTCTCCCCGACGAAGGACTCCTGCGTCTTCTCAGCCAAAGGCCGGGCGCTTCTGCACGTCCGCTTTGCCCAGCTGAAGGTTTGAGGTAGGGCTGACCGGCCCGGTCAGCCGTGCTGGTTGGGGCGCGACGGCGTCGCGTCCGCGGTCGAGCGGGCCGCTCGACCCTACCTAGAGTCAGCGGATGCGATGTCATCGCATCCCTGCCTAGGGTTGACGGAGGACGGAAGCTGCACTCGCTGGGGAGAATGAACTCTTACCGGCATATCGTGATCTTCCAGTTCAAGGCCGACGCCCCCGCCGACAAAGTCCGCGGGGTGGTCGACGCCTTCAAGGCGCTGCCGGGCAAGCTGCCGGCGATCAAGGCCTTCGAGTGGGGCACGAACGTGAGCCCGGAAGGCCTCGATCAGGGCTTCACGCATATCTTCACGCTGACCTTCGCCTCGAAGGAAGCTCTCGAGAAGCAGTACCTCCACGAGCCGGCGCACCAGGAGTTCGTCGCGATGCTCGGCGGCCTGCTCGAGAAGGCGCTCGTGGTGGATTATGTCGCGGCGGCGTGAGGGCGAAAAGCGAGAGGCCCTGAGGCCCGGAGGCTCAGTTGACCAGAACGACGCGGTGTTAGTTGATCGGTTGATCCGTCGGCCGGCTGGCCAGAGAGCGTGTTATGGACGGTAGGCAGGGGGGGTGACGGCGACGCGATCAATGAGGGGCAAGGGCGGACGCGCCGCCAACCCGTCCCTGCCTTGATGTATTCCCAACCGCCAACCGCTAACCGCCAATACCTAGAGTGTCCGTATGCCACTCTATGACAGGTCTCCCTCTAGACAGGCTAGGTCAGCATAGTAGAATGTCTCTACTATGAGTCACGACATCGGCCCCAACGGCTTTCACGACGGCGAGTTCCCAGATTACGACAACTACGACGAGGACGCGGATCAGGACGCTCTGGGCGAACTCTGCGACAACCCGGCCTACCTGGTGGTGGGCGCGGACGACGACCTGGTGGACAATCTTCCCGGTTGGGTCGAGGATCTGATTACAGACCACGAATTTCTCGCGGGCCAGGCCGAGAAAATCGGACTAGAACCGTCTTTCTACGTGACCGTCCCCGACCGAGGCAGCAACTCGGAGCTGCGTGACTTCCTGGGCGAACTGGGTTTCACGGTCGACTCCAGCTACATCGAGCGCGGCCCGGGCTCTTCGGTCGACGGCGTCGTCTTTGTCCGCAAATCCAAGATTCCGTCCCTGGAGCGGAAGGCGGCACGAAGTCTGGACCGGGCGCGTAAGGCCATCGTCACGGCGGCACGCAAGCATCTTAAGCCGGGCAAGATCAAGCCTGCCGAAGTGCATGAGGAGCTGGCCCGGCTGGTCAGCGTCGCCCAGCTGGGTGACAAGGAATTCCGCGACAAGCTGGATAATCTCCATGAGAAGGACGAAGAGATCGCTCATCTCAGGGAACTTTTGAGCGACAGTAACGCCGGCCGGGCGCGAGCGGAAGGCGAGGCCAAGGATGCTAAGTCCAAGCTCGTCGGCGAAAATGGACGTATCCGCGACTGGGTCAAAAGCGCGCAGACGCTTTCGGATCGTTACGCGGCGTGGACCTTGGCCGTGGCCGCCGAGTTCGGCATCACCATCCAGGGCCCGTTGCTCAAACTGCCCGATGGTCAGGCCTTCGTTGTCGGGCATATCTTCGGGCAAGACCTCGAGAAAGCTCTGCCGAGCGCCGGAGCGGCCCTTAAGTCTTCCGAGCCAGCCGCTGCTTGGCTGAGGATCGAGAATCGGGTGAGGCGGGGCATGAGCAGCATCGGTGCCCTGACCTGGAGCGAAGCGACGGAGCATTTCGCCCATCGGCTGACCTGGGGTCAGGTCTGGTGGATCATCCTCGGCCGCGAGCATGCGCGCTTCCCGGTGCGGCTATTCCGTTACGAGCAACGGAAGAATCCGGACGGCAGCTTCGGGGGATTCCTCGAGAAGAGCATCTTTGAGGACGAAAATCTGGGCCTGAATGCCGAGCAAGTCGTCCGTTGGAAGCAGTTGCTCAAAGAGCACTGGGGGGCCGGCTTGGATTTACGTGAAAGACCGCCAGGGCTTTAAGGGTAGGGGCGGACGGCTCGGAGAGCCGTCCCTACCTAGCGACACCGGTCGAGCGAGCCGCTCGACCCTACCTAGATGCAACTAGGACAGCACGTGGTGCTGTCCTTACCTCTTGAGGCAGAGGTCGGGGAAGTCGGTGAAGAGGCCGTCGACCTTGGCTTCGGTGAAGAGCGCGGCGAGGAGTTCGTCGACGGTGGCGACGCACTTGGGGAGTTCGTCGGCGCGCAGGGTGTAGGGATGCGACTTGAGTCCGGCACGGCGGGCGCGGGCGGCGAGGTCGGTGACCCGGCGTTCGGCGGGCGACTTACCCGTAACATAGCTGCCGATGGGCGGGCCGATACCGTCGACGAGCTTGGCGAGCTCGGCCAGTCCAGCGTCGGTCTGGAGATACGCGAAGTCGGTCTCGCCGGGTCCCTGGCCCTTGCCGCCGAGGAGCATGATGAGCTTGCCCGTCCAGCCGAGTTCACCGCGGAGTCTTTTGATCTCGGCGTATTCGAAGCACTGGACGAAGCAGGCCGACTCCTTGGCGTCGTAGCCGTATTTCCGCAGGATCGGCAGGACCGCGGCAGCGAGGTCACGGCCTTCCTTGCGATGCCAGGCGGGTGCCTTGAGTTCGGGGTAGATGCCGACGTGGCGTCCCGTGGAACGGTTCAAGGACTGGATGAAGCGGATCTCCTCTTCGAGCGTCACGACCTGGAACGAACCCACGCCGACCGGGTAGCGCTGCGGGAAAGCCGCCTTACCTGTCTGCGGGTTGAAGCGCTCGGTGACGTTGAGCTGTTTCAGTTCGGCGACCGTGAAATCGAGGGCGTAGAAACGTCCGTCCGCGCGCTGCCTTCCTGGGAATTTCCGCGCGACGTCGGTCGTCGTGTCGATGTGCGTGTCGTGGAAGATGACCGGCACGCCGTCCTGGCTCAGCACCACGTCCTGCTCGAGGAAGTCGGCGCCCTGGCCGTAGGCGAGGGCCTTGGCCGCGAGCGTGTGCTCCGGCAGGTAGCCGCTGGCGCCGCGATGCGCGATGATGAGCGGACGTGGCTCCGCGGCGAAGGCCGCGAGGGGCAGGAGGAGCAAGGGGAGCAAGGATCTCATCGGGTGGCGGAGCTTTCGGCGCGGTGGCCGAGGGTGAGGGCGCTGAAGGCCATCGTGAGCACGGAACAGCCGCACATCGCGACGATGACGCCGCCCCAGCCCCAATGGTCGGCGATCCAGCCTACGCCCGTGCCGGCGAAGGCGGAGCCGAAGACGTAGCCGAAAAAGCCGGTGAAGCCGGCGGCGGTGCCGGCGGCCTTCTTCGGCACCATGTCGAGGGCCTGCAGGCCGATCAGCATGATCGGACCGTAGATGAAGAAGCCGATGACGATCAGCGCGGTGATGTCGATCCACAGGGGGCCTTCGCGGTTGAGCCCGTAGGCGACGAGGCCGAGGAGGGTCGGGATCATGAACAGGATCGTGGCCGGCGCCCGCCGCGACCGGAAATACTTGTCCGACATCCAGCCGCAGAGGATCGTGCCCGGCACCCCGGCCCACTCGAAGGCCGCCCAGGCGACGCTCGACTGCTGGAACGAGAAGTGCTTCGCCGTCTGCAGGTAGGTCGGGACCCAGTCCACGACCCCGTAGCGCACGAAGTAGACGAAGGCGTTGGCGACCGCGATGGCCCAGAGGAGGCGGTTCCCGAAGACGTGCGTCACGAAGATCTCCCGGAAGCCGAGGGGCCGCTCATGCCCGGCGCCGTAATTCGGCGGGTAGTCCTGCTTGTATTCCTCGACCGGGGGCAGTCCGCAGCTCTGGGGGGTGTCGCGCAGGAGCAGCCACGCGACGACCGCGATGAGCGTGGCGACGCCCGCGTTGAAATAGAACTTCGCTCCCCAGTCGCCGAAGAGCCAGACGCCGGCGAACGCGACCGTGGCCACCAGCGCGCCGCCGACGTTGTGGGCCACGTTCCAGACCGAGACCGCGCGGCCGCGCTCGCGCGTGCTGAACCAATGCACCATCGTCTTGCCGCACGGGGCCCACCCCATCCCGTTGAACCAGCCGTTGAGCGACTGCAGCACCACCATCGCCGTCAGCGACAGGTAGACCGCGTGGACGAAGCCGAAGACGAACAGCGTCGCGCACGAGAGCAGCAGGCCGAGCGGGAGGAAATACCGCGGGTTGCTCCGGTCGGAGACGCTGCCCATCAGGAACTTCGAGAACCCGTAGGCGACGGAAAGGCCCGTCATCGCCGCGCCCAGCTCCGCTTTCGAGTACTGCGGGTGATCGCGGAGGATGTCCGGGATCGCGAGGGAGAAGTTCTTCCGGACGAGATAGTAGCCGGCGTAGCCGAGGAAGATCCCGAGGAAGACCTGCAGGCGCAGCCGGCGATACTCGGGATCGATCCGGTCGGCCGGTAGTCGGGCGGTTTCCGGCGCGGGGCGCAGCAAGGAGATCATGGCGGGGCGGGGTGAGGTGACTTATGGGCAAAGGCGTCCAAGTGCAAAGGTGAGATTAGGGATAGGGGTAGTTGAGGCCAAGAGGGCCCGGGAACGCATGATAGTTGACCAGTTGATCCGATGGTCGGTTGGCCAAGAGGGGATAAGGGGGTGTCGAGAACTAATATAAGACTTCTTCCCCCGTAGGGGGAATGCGCGGCCGTCGGCGGCGCAAGGGGGCGATTTCCGAAACCTCGGGTATACTGGCGACCTCATGCCCCGCCACACCCTGCAATCCGCCGCCTTCCTTAAGAACATCCGTCCGGTCATCTGGCTCGACGTCGAGAAACGCAAAGCCGACCCCGAGCCGGCGCTGACCACCGTCGTCTGGGCGGATGGGCTGAAGACCTACGTGCACGACGACATCCTCGTCGCTTCGGCCAAGGCCCGCGGCCTGGAGTTCCTGCCGTGGGCGCAGCTGGCGGCGGAGGTCGTCCGCGTGGCCAAGCAGACCGAGAGCCTCCTCGGTGGCTACAGCATCCCGGAACGCGACCTCCTGATGGCCGCCTGTCCTGAGCAGGCCGAGTGGATCAAGGAGAACTACCTCAATGCCAACGCGGCGAGGTGGTTCAAGAACCGCCGGCCGCAGCTTTACGCCGAGGCGTGCCGCACCGCGGGCGAACGTCGCAGGCCGGGCCTGAAGGATTTCCTCATCCAGGCGGCGGTGGGCTATGCATACAAGAAGTATCTCCTCGACGTGCAGCCGGGCGCGATCCTCGGCCGGATGCGCAAGCTGCTCGCCAAACGCGACGGGGTGCATCGCGAGCTGACCAACGAAGCGCGGCGCGATTGGACGAATCTCATCGAATACAACCGGCAGGACGTCCTCGGCATGATCCATCTCGTCGGGTATGTGAAGGCGGCCCAGGAAAGTTGACCTGTTGATCAGTTGGCCGGTTGGCCAGGGACGTAGTCGAGGGCGCGAGGGGCGCAGGGATAAGGGGCGTAATAAGAGGCACAGTTGACCAGAGGCCCGGAGGCTCGGACGAGGCAGTGCAAAGGTGCAACTGCGGCGGAGCCGCGTGCAAAAGTGCAAAGGTAAAGCTCACTGCCGATGATCGGTTGATCCGTGGTCGGCTGGCTGAGAGTCTCGCCTAGAGGCAGCGATTGGTTGTACGCGGTCCCGGCCCTGCCGCGAGGGGGTCTGAATCGGTTTGAGCCTTCGGATGGGTTCGCCAGTGTTCGTCGTCAGCCATGCTTCCCCGTCGCGATTTCCTCCTGACTCTGCTCGCCGCCGCGGTCGGCGCCGGTTGCGCCGGCCGTCGGCCCGCGCCTCGGATCGTCCTGCAGTCCGCCTGGGACACCGTGAACATCGGCGACATCGGGCACACGCCGGGGACGTTGCGGCTGCTCGAGGAGCATCTGCCCGACGCATCGGTGACCCTCTGGGCGATGAAACTGGACGAACGCGTCACGGCGATGCTGCGGGCCCGCTTCCCACGCGTGCGGATCCTGCAGGGCAAGCTCGACGGCAAGACCGAGCGCGACGAGGCCTTGCGGCGGGCGATCCTCGAGAGCGACCTCTTCATCCGTAATTCCGGCATGGGCCAGGACCTCTCTTACATGCAGTTCTGCCGGAAGCATGGGAAGAAGTACGGGCTCTTCGGGCAGTCGTTCTTCCCCACGATGGTGAACGGGCCCGGCGCGGCGGAGCGGATCGCGCTCCTGAACGGCGCCGAGTTCGTGTACACGCGCGAGACCAAGACGCTCGGGATCCTGCGCGCCGCCGGCGTGCGGCCGGGGGTGTTGGATTTCGGGCCCGACGGGTGCTTCGGCATCGACGTAAGGGATGAGGCGCGCGGCCTGGCCACGCTGCGCACCCTCGGCCTGGAGGAGCGGCGCTTCATCACCGTGCACCTGCGCACCAACACGCCCAAGGCGCCGGGCGTCGACGACCCCCGGCCCGAGAAGCTCAACCCGTTGCACCCCACGCCGGCGCAGGTCGCCGACGACGAGCGGCGCGCGGCCAAATACCGTGAGCTCATCACGCGCTGGGTGCGCCGGACCGGCGGCAAGGTGCTCATCGCGCCCGAGACCTTCAAGGAGATGGCGCACAATAAGCGCCTGCTCCACGATCCGCTGCCGGACGAGATCCGCCGTCAGGTCGTCAACCTGCCGGCGTTCTGGAACGCGGACGAGGCCGCCTCGGTCTTCGCCCGCGCGCACACCGTCGTCTGCCATGAACCCCATGCGCCGATCATCGCGCTCGCGAACGGCACCCCGGTCATCCACACCTATTCCGAGTTCCATTCGCCCAAGTGCTGGATGTTCCGCGACATCGGCCTGCCGGAATGGTTGCTCGAGATGGACGAGACCCCGGTCGAGCAGCTCGCCGCGACCCTGTTCGAGATCGACCGTGATCAGGCGGCCGCCCGCGCGAAGGGGCGTCGGGCGATGGACTTCGTCCACGCCCGCTTCGCCGCCTCGCTCCGCGGCCTCGCCTGAGCGGCCAGGGCGGACAGTCCGGAGAGCCGTCCCTGCCCGAGGCGGATGCGCTAGGTCGTGACGCTGCCCCGGCCCTACCTCAGGGTTGCGGCGGGGGCGGGGACGCACCATGGTGGGCGCATGAAGCGGTTACCCCTGCTCGTGCTCATGCTGTCGGCCCTCGTCGGTCAGGCGGCGGAAGAAGCGCGTCGAGGCATGGTCGCCGCGGTGCACCATCTGGCGAGCGAAGCCGGCGTCGAGATCATGCGTCGCGGCGGCAACGCGGTCGACGCAGCCGTCGTCACCGGCCTCGTCCTCGGCGTGGTCGACAGCCATAACTCCGGGCTCGGCGGCGGGTGTTTCCTGCTGCTCCGCCTCCCGTCCGGCGAGATCGTCGCGCTGGACGGACGCGAGACCGCGCCGGCCGCGGCGACGGCGGACATGTTCCTGCGCAACGGCAAGGCGGTGCCGGAGCTGAGCCGGACGGGCGCCCTCGCCGTCGCCGTGCCCGGCCAGGCCGCGGTGTTCCACGAGGCCGTGACGCGTCACGGCAAGCTTCCGTGGAAGGTCCATTGCGAGATGGCCGCCCAGATCGCCGAAGACGGTTTCCGCGTGCCGCGCGCTTACGCCGCTCGGATCGCCGCAGTCGCGCAGGACCTCGCCAAGTTCCCGTCGTCCCGGGCCATCTTCCTGCGCGCCGACGGCACGCCGCTTCAGGAAGGCGAGATCCATCGGCAGCCCGAGCTGGCGAAGACCTTGCGGGCCCTTGGTGCCGGCGGACCGGATTGGTTCTACCGCGGGCCATTCGCCCAGGCCGCGGCGAAGTGGATGCGTGAGAACGGCGGCCTGCTCACCGAGGCCGACTTCGCCGCTTATGCGTTCAAGCGACGCACCCCGCTCGAGACCACTTATCACGGCCGCCGGATCGTCGGCATGCCGCCGCCTAGTTCGGGCGGCGTGCATGTCGCGCAGATCCTGAACATCCTCGAGGCCAAGGGGCCGGCGCGGCCCGAGGATTCCCCGCACGTCGTCGCCGAGGCCATGAAGCTCGCCTTCGCGGACCGGGCGCACTGGCTCGGCGACCCGGCCTTCACCAAGGTGCCACGCGGGCTGGCCGACAAGGAATACGCGCGGATGCTGGCCCCGAAGATCGACCTGGCCAAGGCCACCCCGGTCAAGGGTCACGGCACGCCGCCGCGCGCCGACGAGCACGTATTCGAGAAGCACACCACGCATTTCTCCGCGGCCGACGCCGCGGGCAACTGGGTCGCGTGCACGTCGACCATCAACACCTCGTACGGCTCCAAGGTCGTCGTCCCCGGCATGGGCGTCGTGCTGAACAACGAGATGGACGACTTCGCCGCCGAGGCCGGGGCCCCGAACGCGTTCGGTTTGGTCGGCGCGGAGGCGAATCTCCCGGCGCCCGGCAAGCGCCCGCTCTCCAGCATGTCGCCCACGCTGGTCTTCGAAGGTGAGCGCCCCGTGCTCGCGATCGGCGCGGCCGGCGGACCGACGATCATTTCGCAGACCCTTCTCGCGTTGCTCCATATCTTAGACGAAGGCGACACGCCGGCGCAGGCGTTGGCACGTCCCCGTTTCCATCAGCAGTGGAGTCCGGATGAGCTGCGGGTCGAGAAGTCGATGCCCTCCGCCCTGAAGGACGACCTACGCCGCCGCGGGCATGTCCTGAAGGAAGTGGACATCATCGGCTCGACCCAGGCGGTCGGCCAGCCGGTGAAGGACGGACCTTTTGTCGGCGCCCATGATCCGCGCTCCCGCGAGGGCCGGGCCGCGGGGTTCTGACGCGGCCGTAGGCCGCGGTGAGAGTATGGAATATCGAGTATAGAGCATAGGCAGAGGAAGGGAGGCTGCTGGCATGGCGATCGGCTGCGAAGCTGGGGGCCGCCCTGCGGCGAATCGCAGGGTTGAGCGCCCTCGCTCAACCGCGGCTGACCAAGGGAGGTCAGCCCTGCCTAAGATGCAGGCTAGGTCGTGACGCGGTCCCGGCCCTACCGGCGCGGCAGAGCCGCGAGGGGGGCACGTTGACACGTGGGCACGTGGGCAAGGGGCGCAATAAGAGGCACAGTTGACCAGAGGCCCGGAGGCTCGGAAAGCAAGGAAGGCACGTGGAGCGGTCCCACCCTGAGGATTGCGGGATGGAGCGGGAGGGGTATAAGGGAGGCATGAGATACCCCTTGTTCGCGTGGTTCGTCATGGCCGCGTGCGCCGTCACGGCGAAGCCCCTGCAGGTCTACGTCCTCGTCGGCCAGTCGAACATGGAAGGCCATGCGAAGGTCGAGACGATCGATTATATCGGCGAAGATCCGGCGACGGCGCCGTTGCTGAAGCGCCTGCTCGGACCAGACGGCAAGCCTGCGACCGCGAAGAACGTGTGGATCTCTTACTACACCGGCATCGGCGATAAGAACGGCGAAGGCTTCGGTCCGCTGACGACCGGTTATGGCTCGCGGCGCGATCCGGCGGTCGATGGCGGGAAGATCGGGCCGGAGTACGCCTTCGGCCTCGCGCTGGACCGGGTCGCCGACGGGCCCGTGCTGATCATCAAGGCCGCCTGGGGCGGCAAGTCGTTGAACTATGATTTCCGTTCGCCGAGCGCCGGCCCGTATCCGCGCAACGCGAAGGACCTCGAGAAGGGCACCCACTCCGTCGAAGCCACGGGGCATTACTACCGTCTCATGGTGGCGCACGCCAAGCAGGTGCTCGCCGACCCGGCGCGCGTGTGTCCGGCCTACGACCCCAAGGAGGGGTACGAGCTGGCCGGCTTCGTCTGGCTCCAGGGCTTCAATGACATGGTAGACGGAAATTTCTACCCCAAGCAGCCGAAGGGTCAGGCGGACAAGCGCTTCACGGCCTATGCGGACCTGCTGGCCCATTTCATCCGGGACGTGCGCAAGGACTTCGGCGCGCCCAAGCTGCCGTTCGTGATCGGCGTGATGGGCGTCGGCGGCAAGGATCCGGGCAGCGAGGATAACCTCGCCTTCCGCGAGGCCATGGCCGCGCCGGCGGTGCTGCCGGAATTCCAGGGCAACGTGCTGGCCGTGCGAACCGCGCCGTTCTGGGACGAGAAGCTGGGCGCGATCCAGGACAAGAAGGACAAGGTCCGCCAGATGGCCTTCGAGCTCAAGAACAAGGGCAAGCGCTCGGCCAACGCCGACGGCAAGATGACCCCCGCGCAGCAGCAGGCCTACCTCAAGGAATATGAAGCCAAGCTGATCTCGCCCGCGGAGGCCGACCTGCTCAAGCGAGGCGCGTCGAACGCCGGTTACCATTACCTCGGTTGCGCCAAGACCTTCGCGCTCATGGGCGAAGCGTTCGCCGAAGCCAGCCTCCGGATGCGCGCCACGCCGAAGTAGGACGCGAGGCGGGATAGCGGCGGCTTACTTCGGCGCTTTGCCGTAGTAAGGAAACCGGTCCCACGCGTCGTAGGCCTCATCGAGACGAGGGTCGTGCGTATCGCGCATCCAGGCGTCGACCCGGGCGCGCTGAGCGGCGAGATCCGACGCGTAAGCCGGATCGGCGGCGACGTTCGTCAGCTGATCGGGGTCCTTGCGCAGGTCGTAGAGTTCCTCGCGAGGGCGTTTCCCGAAGATCCGCGCGAAGAACGGCCGGCCGAGGGCGTCCTGCTGATGGGCGAGCAGGAAGTCCTTGGTCGCGGTCGTATCGACGTCGCCGAAAGGGCGGCCGTGCAGGAAGAGATTATCCGGATCACCGGCCGGCCAGCGGTCGGGGCGGAGGTTGCGGACGTAGAGGAAATCGCGGGTCCGGACCGCGCGCATCGGGTAGCTGAGGTGACCGTGGCGCACGTCGGCGTGACGTTCGCGTTCGATGAAGACCGCCTCGCGGCCGGCGGCGGTTTCGCCGCGGAGCAGGCCCGTCAGGCTTCGCATCGTCATCGTCGAGGGCGGCCGCAATCCGGCGGCTTCAAGGAAGGTCGGGGCGAGGTCGCCGAGATTCACGAACGCGTCGACCTTCCGCGCTGACGGGGCCATCTTGCCCCAGCGGACCGCGAGCGGCACCCGGGAGCCTTGGTCGTAGCAATTGCCGAGGCCGCGGGGCATCTGCCAGCCATTGTCGGAGGCATAGACGATCAGCGTCCGGTCGAGTTCGCCCGCGGCTTCGAGCGTCGCCAGCACGGCGGCGGCTTCGCGGTCCAGGCGGACGACGCCGCCGTAATAGTTCAGCAGGTCGAGGCGCACCTCTTCGCAGTCGGGCAGCTCGGGCGGAATCGTCAGCCGGGCCGGATCGAGTCCGGCCTGCCGGGCGTCGTCCAGATAGGGACGTCGGCCGGCTTTCGTCGCCGTGTCGGTGTTGCCCACCCAGAAGAAGAACGGCTGATCGGGTCGGCGGGCTTTAAGGAAAGCCTCGAGGCCCGCGAACTTCGGGCCGACCGGGTTTTCTTGCCAGCCGGAGACCTCGGCGTTGCCGGGCGCCCACGGTTTTCCCTGGTAGCCGATCGCATAGCCGGCCTCGCGGAGCAGCTGCGTGACCACCGGCGTATCCTGCGGGAAGCCGCTCCAGAGCGAGGCGCGTTCGCCGAGTTCATGGACGGCGCGGCCGGTGAGCAGGCTCGAGCGGCAAGGCGAGCAGGACGGCGCCGGATTGAACGCATGCGTGAACAGCACGCCTTCCCGGGCGATCCGATCGAAGGCCGGCGTGCGCGCGTGCGGATCGCCGAGGATGCCCGCATGGGGAAAGCGCCAGTTGTCGCCGAGGATCAGAAGGATGTTCGGACGATCCGCCGCGGCCGCGTGGAGCGCGGACACGAGGAGCAGACAGAAAAGGGCGGTGAAGCGCATGGCGGCAGGGCCCCAGGGGCGAGGGCTCGAGGGTGAGAAGTTAGGGGCGAGCGTATGGAGTGTCGAGTGTGGGGGATGACTTCAGGGGGCGGGCGCGAACCTGAAGCCGCGCTTTGCGAATTCAAAAGGGTCGGGATTGCAGGCGGGCGGGAGTGGGGTAAGGTGAGTTCGTGCTGATTCCCATCGAAGAACTGAAGCTCCTCTATGCGCGAGCCATCGCCGACGTCACGGATTCGCCGCCCCGGCCGCTGCCTTCGGCCGAGCGTTATCAGGGCGGGTTCCGCTTCCTCCGCAACGGCGCCGAGTATCGGCTGGCTTTCGACGCCCTCGAGTCCCCGGAGTGCATGACGCTGCAGACGAACCTTGAGTTCGTCAGCGGTCGCGCGGGGTTGGAGGCCATGCGTCGGCTCGTCGCCCAGCTCAACGCCGAGAAACAGGGCGTGAAGTTCGTGTTGGTCGAGGCGCCGGCGCCGTTCGTCGTCTGCTCGGTCGAGGCGATCCTCGCGGGTTATCGTCGGATCCCGAACACCGAAGTCGCGGAGACCATCCTGCAGAGCGCCGTGCGCCGGCTGGAGGACGTGACGGAAGAGATCCGGCTGGATTTAGGACAAAGAAGGTAGGGGCGCGACGGTGTCGCGACCGAGAGGAATGGGTTATGGGGCGGACGCGTCGCCGACGCGTCCCTACCTCAAGACGGCTAGGGCAGCACGCGGTGCTGCCCCTACCTCGATGCCTCTGGCCAATTGTCCCACTGATCAACCGATCAACTCGTGTTTAATTGTCCTGGCGGAGGGGAAGGGATTGGCTCGCTACGCTCGGGGCTTTCGCCCCGTTGCCTGCGGCAACGCCCATCTCGCAAGGCTGACGCCTTGCTTCGTCGACCCCCTCGGGGTTCTCATCCCTTCGGCAGGCTGTATTAGCCCCGTGTCACCGTTACTCGTGCCCACGTGTCCCCTAAAAGTTGTCCTGGCGGAGGGGAAGGGATTCGAACCCCCGGAACCTTGCGGTTCATCTGATTTCGAATCAGACGCAATCGACCACTCTGCCACCCCTCCTTACCAGGACAGTTGAGGAAGTCCCTGGATGGCGGGCGGGCAAGACGTAAATGAGCGGGAAAGGTGCGTTCCCGGGGGCATTCGGCAGGTTGGGACGCTTGCCAGCGTTGGTTTGCCGCCTATCCCTGAGGCATACCCCGCATCTTCCCATGCTCTCCCGCCTGCTTTGCCTGCTCACCCTCTGCCTCGCTACGGCCGTCGCTTCGGCCGAGACGTTCTGGATCTGGGGTTCGAAGAACAACGTCGCGAAACAGCAGGTCTGGTTCCGCGCCACCTTCGAGCTGAAGGAAGTCCCGTCGATCGTACGGCTCCAGGCCGTCGCCGACAACCACTGCGTGGTCTGGCTCAACGGCAAGCAGCTCGGCGGCTCCGACGACTGGGCCGACGCCTTCACCGCCGAGGTCGCCGGCGACCTCAAGGTCGGCGTGAACACCATCGCGATCGTCGGCCGCAACGACGGCGGCATCGCCGCGATGTCGTGCCGTCTCATCGCGGGCAAGGCCATGCTGTTCGAATCCGGCACGCACTGGAAGACCTCCCTGACCAATCCCGGCAAGGGCTGGGAGGCTGTCGCGTTCGATGACGCCAAGTGGACCCCGGCTACGGTCGTGAAGAAGCTGGGCGAGGCCCCTTGGGGTAATCCTTTCGGCGGCGACAAGAAGGCGACCAGCGCCAAACGTACCCCGAGCACGTCCGTCGCGCCGGCCGAGGAACTCATCCTGCAGCCAGGCTTCAAGGCCGAGCTCCTCCACACCGTCCCGAAGCCGGAGCAGGGCTCCTGGGTCTCGCTCGCGGTCTCGCCGGAAGGCGACCTCGTCGCCGGCGACCAGGGCGGCGTGCTCTGGCGCGTGTCCCTCAAGGATCCGAGCAAGCCCGTCGTCACCAAGATCGACACGCAGTTCTTCGGCTGCCACGGCCTCCTCTTCGCCCACGGCGCCTTGTACGCCTGCACGAGCGAAAAGGGCAAGGGCGACATCTGGCGCCTGCGTGACGTGAAGGGCGACGGTTCCTTCTCCGAGCAGACGATGATCCGCGCGCTCAAGGGTTCGGGCGAACACGGCCCGCACCAGCTCGTCCTCGACCGCGACGGCTCGATCCTCGTGGTCGGCGGCAACCACACCAAGCTGCCCGACGACGAGAAGGCCGGCGCCCCGGTGAAGCGTTACGACGAGGACGACCTGCTCAAGAAGTTCGAGGACGCCAACGGCCACGCCGCGGGCATCAAGGCCGTCGGCGGCTGGATCGCCCGCATGGACAAGGACGGCAAGGACTGGGTCCGCGTGACCACGTGCTTCCGTAATCCTTACGACTGCTCCGTCGCCCCGGACGGCGACATCTTCACCTATGACTCCGACATGGAGTGGGACATGGGCGCCCCGTGGTATCGTCCGACCCGCATCTACCTCTGCACCCCGGGCGGCGAGCTCGGCTGGCGCTCCGGCGCGAGCAACAACACCTTCCCGACGCTGGACATGCAGCCCGCGCTCGTGGACATCGGTCCGGGCAGCCCGACCGGTACCGCCATGGGTACCGGCGCGAAATTCCCGGCCGCCTACCAGCGCGCCTTCTACGCCTGCGACTGGACCTACGCCACGCTCTACGCCATCCACCTCACGCCGGAAGGCGGCGGCTGGAAGGCCCGCAAGGAAGTCTTCGCGGCCGGCAAGCCCTTCTCCGTCACCGACGTCGTGATCCGTCCGCAGGACGGCGCCATGTACGTGACCATCGGCGGCCGCGGCGGCCAGTCCGCGCTCTACCGCATCACCTACCAGGGCGCCGAGCCGACCGCGCCCGCCGGCTGGTTCGAAGCCACGCCGGAGCAGAAGCTCCGCCGCGAGCTGGAAGCCCTCCGCGACGTCGCCCCGTCTGCCGCCGCGCTCGCCAAGGCCTGGCCGCTCATGGGTCACCCTGACCGCTGGGTGCGTTACGCGGCCCGCATCGCCGTCGAGCACCAGCCGGTCGAAGGCTGGCGCGGCCGCGTGAAGGCCGACGCCAACGTCGACCTCGCGCTCAACGCCGCGCTCGCGCTCGCCCGCAGCGGCGGCGCGCCGGACCTGCCCGCCATCGTCGCCGCCGCTGACAGCGCCGCGAAGGCCAAGGATCTCCGTCAGCAGCAGGACCGCCAGCGCGTCTTCCAGGTCGCGTTCTCGCGTCACGGCAAGCCGGACGCCGCGACTGTGGCCCGTCTCGGCCAGGAAGCCGCCGCGCGCCTGCCGTCGGGAGACAACGTTCTCGACCGTCAGCTCGCCCAGCTCGCCATCTTCCTCGGCGAGCCTTCCGCGCCGGCCCGCGTGCTCAAGGCCATCAAGGTCGCGCAGCCCAGCCCGGCCGTCGTCGCCGACCCCGAGATCCTCGCGCGTCACCCCGGCTACGCCCGGGCAGCCGCCAACGCGATGGCCGTCACGCCCGCTTCGACCCGCATCGGTCTCGCCGTCTACCTCTGCCGCGCCACCGTCGGCTGGACGCCGGAGCTCCGGAAGGAATTCTTCGGTTACCTCGACGTCCTCGCGCAGGCCGAAGGCGGCAACTCGCTGAAGGGCTTCGTCCGTAACATCCGCAAGGAAGCGCTCGCCGTCGCGCCGGAAGCCGAGCGTCCCGAACTCGAGCAGATCGCGCCGGCCGCCGCCCGCAAGCCCGCCGCACCGATCCCGGCCGCCGCCGGACCGGGTCGGCTCTGGACGCATGACGACGCTCTCAAGGCTTGGGAAGACGCCAAGGCCAAGAAGACCTTCGACTTCGAGAACGGCCAGAAGATGTTCGCCGCCGCGCTCTGTTCGCAGTGTCACCGCATGGGCAACGACGGCGGCGCGCAGGGTCCGGACCTCTCCGGTCTCGGCGCTCGCACCGCCCCCGCGGACGTCCTCATGAGCATCGTCCAGCCCAGCGCCGTGCTGTCCGACCAGTATGCCAACTCCGTCATCGGTCGCGTCGACGGCGGTAAGACCATCGGCCGTATCCTGAACGAAGAAGGGGACAAACTTGAGCTCTCGGTCAACCCGTTCGATCCCTCGGTGACGATCTCCGTCAACCGCTCCGACATCCTGAGCATCGACCGTTCGCCGGAGAGCCCGATGCCCGTCGGCCTGATCAACTCGCTCAACGCCCAGGAAGTCGCCGATCTGCTCGCCTATCTCGTCTCGGGTGCGAATCCGAAGGACGGCCTCTACGCGAAGTGAGCGCCTAGCGCTCACTTCGCGGGGGCAAGTTGACACGGTGACACGCGGGCAAGTGGCCTAGTCGAGGGCACGAGGCAATGATGAGGGAGGCTCCGGCCGCCCTTCCTGTTGGTAGGGCTGACCGGCCCGGTCAGCCGCGGACGAGCGGACCGCCCGACCCTACCTCAGAACGGGTAGGGCCGACCATCCTTGGTCGGCCGCGCGGCCGAGCAGGGATGCTTGGTCCTACCCATCGCAGGTGATAGCGGCTGGCGGTTGGCGGATGGGAACGCAGAAAGACAGCTAAGTCGTGACGCTGTCCCGAACTACCATGATACGGCGGATGCGTCGCCGACGCATTCCTATCCAAGGCAATCGTGGTCGAGCGGGCCGCTCGACCCTACCTCGATACGGAGGCACAAAAAAGGACGGCTCGGGGAGCCGTCCTGATAACGAGACACGGACGCGATGTCATCGCGTCCCTGCCAGCGCGCTCAGCCGGGCAGCGTAAACGCGGGGAGCCTGCGGATCTCGCCGCCGGCCATCGCGGACTCATGGGCGAGGATGCCCGTGCAGGTCCAGTTGGCGGACTGGCGCGCGTTCGGGAACGGCTCGCGCTTGGCGAGGAGCGCCTGGATGAACTCGTTGGCGAGGTGCGGGTGGGAGCCGCCGTGGCCGCCGCCCTGCGTGAAGGACAGGTGGTCTTCGCCTTCGCCGTAGACGCCCTTGGTCGTGAAGCGCTGGATCTCCTTCGGCAGGCGGTGGGCGTAGTCGGGCACCTTGACCTTGGCGGGGATCTCCGGCTCGGGCTTCTTCGCCGTGTGGAGGACCGGCTCCTCGCCCTCGATGAGCGGCCACTCGAAGGACTTCTTCGAGCCGTAGACGTCGATGGACTCGCGGTACTGGCGGGCCGTGTCGAAGAGCGAGCGGATGATGCGCGCCGACACGTCGGACTTGTGGAACTTGATGTGGGCCGTCTCGACCGCGAAGGGCGAGTTGTAGATCGGGATCATGTCCTCGGCGATGCGGCCGGAGCCGAAGCACGAGACGTATTCCGCGTCGGCCTTGGTCAGGGCGAGCATCGGGCCCACGCAGTGCGTGGCGTAATACATGGGCGGCAGGCCGGGCCAGTAGCCGGGCCAGCCCTCCATGTCCTGCTGGTGCGAGGCCTGGAGGAACTGCAGGCGGCCGAGCTCGCCGTTGTCGTAGAGCTCCTTCACGTAGAGGAACTCGCGGGCGTAGACGACCGTCTCCATCATCATGTAGCTCAGGCCCGTGGCCTTCACCAGCTTCACGATCTCCTCGCACTCCGCGATCGAGGTCGCCATCGGGACCGTGCAGGCCACGTGCTTGCCGGCCTTGAGGGCGGCGATGGACTGGCGGCCGTGGTCGGGGATCGGCGTGTTGATGTGGACCGCGTCGATCTCCGGGTCCTTGAGCATCTCCTCGAAGGACGTGTAGCGCTTGGCGATGCCGTAGCGGTCGCCGATGGCCTTGAGCTTCTCAGGGTTGCGCTGGCAGATGGCGGCGATCTCCGCGTTGGGGTGCGCGAGGTAGATCGGGATGAATTCGGCGCCGAAGCCGAGGCCGGCCAGCGCGATGCGGATCTTCGGGGTGCTCATGGGAGTGGCTTCATTCAGCCCCAAGGCCCCGCGGGACGGAAGCCGATTTGCTAGGACGCAGCCGACGGACCCCGTTCGCAAACCTACCAAACAAGAAGGCCGCCCGGGTGGGCGGCCTTCGGTCAGGGAGCGAGGGTCGTTCAGACCTGCTCTTCGATCTTCAGGGCGCGGTAGCCGCCGATGCTCTTGAAGTAGAAGAGCAGCAGCAGGTAGATCGCGGCCATGGTCAGCGGCAGGAAGGAGTCGGCCTTCAGCGTGGCGCGGTCGCCGGCCTGGTTGGCGGCGACGATGGCCTTCTGTTCGGCGGAACCCTTGTCGCCGGCCTTCTTGGCTTCCTCGAGCTTCTTGCCGTCCACGGCGGTCACCGGGGCGAGGAAGAGGAACTTGGACTCCGAGGAGGCCTTGGCGGAGGCGTAGGCGGCGGGGGCGTCCTTCTGGAGCGCTTCGCTGGTGAAGCGGTCCTTGGCGTAGCCGAGGCCGGGGCCGCCGATCAGGCCGGCGGAGAGCATGCCGATGCCGCCCATGATGGACATGGCGACGGCGCCGGAGCGCGGGAAGCGGTCGCCGACGACGGCGAGCATCGTGGGCCAGAAGAACGTCTTGCCGAGGGCGTAGATGCCGAGGGCGATGAGCGCGATGGCGAAGCTGTCCATGCCGGAGGCGAGCTGCAGGCCGACGAAGGCGAGGAGCGCGGAGGTCACCAGGATGCCGACCGGGGAGAGGCCGAGCTTGGTCTCGATCCAGTGGGCGCAGAAGCGCAGGCCGAACATGATGGCCGAGGTCCAGATGAAGAGCATCTTGCCCTGCTCGGCGGTGAAGAGGTTGCCGGTGATGGCTTCGATCCAGCCGTCGGTGCCGAGCTCGACCGCGCCGACGATGGCGTGGGTGATGAAGAGCACGAACAGGAGGAAGGAGCCGAGCGAGAAGCGGGTGATCACGCCGACGGCGATGAGGAGGGCGCCGGCGAGGTAGAGGCCGAGGTTGTCGACGTTGAAGACCGGGCCCAGGACGTTGCCGAGGAAGATCGAGAGCAGGTAGCCGGCGACGAGCGAGCCGAGGATGCCGACGTCCTTGAACATCTCGGAGAAGGAGGCGCCCTTCTCGGCGGCTTCCGACTTCGGGAAGGACTGGCCCATGAACATCACCGCGTAGGCGACGGTCGGGACGAGGTAGAAGGAGAGCTGCGCCTTCCAGCCGAGGCCCATCACGGAGCCGAGGAGGTAGGAGGCGAGGGCGCCGACGACCATGCCGAGCGGCCAGGAGGCGTGCAGGATGTTCAGGTAGTGCGTGCGCTGCTTGGGGAAGATCGTGGCGACGAGCGGGTTGGCCACGGCTTCGAGGGTGCCGTTCGCGAAGGCGAAGATGAACATGCCCCAGTAGAGGAAGTCATACGCGTTCTTGGGGTCGGAGGCGCCGAAGGTGACGAACGCCGAGAGGATGTGGCCAAGGAGGGCGACGGCGACGAGCTTGCCGTAGCCGATCTTGTCGACGATCACGCCGCCGATGATGATGCCGAAGCAGAAACCCGTGAAACCGGCGCCGCCGATGGCGCCGAGCTGGGAGGCGGTGAAGCCGTATTCGGACGCCCAGGCGCCGAAGATGCCGCCACGGAGGGCGAAGCCGACGCCGGCGGCAAGGATGGCCATGAAGCCGGCCCAAAGGAGCCGTTTCGCATTAGGTACGGTAGTTTCTTGCATAGTGTAGGGGGGTACGGGTGTGAATAAAACCCATCAGGCCCCCGCTGTCGAGAAGGCATCTGGGGTCCGGACCCCATCCCGGCGGGGCGTTCAGGCCCGCAGGCTGCGGCGGAATTCGGTCGGGCTGACCTTCATCGCCCGGCGGAACTGGCGCGAGAAATCGCTGGCGTCGTAGAAGCCCGTCTGGTGGGCGATCTCGGACGGGCGGAGGGCGGTGTTCCGGAGGAGGTCGGACGCGGCCGCCACCCGCATGCGCACCAGGTAGCCGCGGGGGCTGACCTGGTAGGCCTTATGGAATTTGCGCTCGAACTGGCGGACCGACATCCCGGTCAGCTTGGCCAGCTTGGCGATGTTCAGGGAGGTCGTGAGGTTGTCCTTGATGAACTCCGCCGCGGCTTCGACCTGCAGGAACGGCTCAAGGAGGGCCTTCGTGCCTTCGTAGCTGCGGACGGTCCCGCAGACCCCGCAGGCGCGGCCGGCGTCGTCGAACAGGGGGACCTTGGTGGTCTCATACCAGACATGCTCGCCGGCGGCGTTGGGGAAGAGCTCGATGATGCGGGGCAGGGGCTGCCCGGTCTGGCAGATGTGCAGGTCCTTTTTCTTGAACGCCGCCGCGAGCTCCGGCGGGAAGATGTCGGCGTCGCTCTTGCCGAGCAGGCTGGCTTCGTCGGGGAACCCGCAGCGCTGCGCGAAGGCGAGGTTGGCCATCGTGAAGCGGCCGGCCAGGTCCTTGGCGAAGAACATCACCCCGGGCAGGTGGTCGAACACCGCGCGCAGGCTCTCCGGCCGCACGTTGCGCATCCACTCCAGACGGGGTTCTGGCGTTTTCATACCAAGCAGGCTAGGGGCCTTTGGGCAGGTTTCCACCCCATTTTAATAGGGTCGGAGGCCTACTTGGCCGCCGCCGGGTTGATCGTCGGTTTGTCGCATTAAGCCTCGCCCGCTCGTCCTAATGCCCCGGGGGCCCTAGGCTAATTACCTCCCCGTCGGCGGTGGGAACCGTCTTTTCCTTTTGAGGTCTGCTTCTTTCCGCCCACCTCTGTCTGCACGCACCATGACCTCCCTCAAGTCCCTCGCCCTCGTCTTCCTCGCCGCCGCCGCCGTGGCCGCCCCTGACGCCGAAACCATGAAGCGCGGCCAGGCCGTCTACTCCCGCACCTGCATCGCCTGCCACCAGCCGACCGGCCTGGGCCTGCCGCCCGTGTTCCCGCCCCTCGCCGGTTCGGAGTGGGTCGCCAAGGACGCCTCGATCGCCGTCCGCAACATCATCAACGGCATGCAGGGTCCGATCACGGTCAAGGGCATGAACTACAACAGCATGATGCCCCCGGTCGCCGGCCTGTCCGACAAGGACATCGCGGACGTCGTCAATTACGTGAACCACAGCTGGGGCAACGTCGGTCCGACCGTGACCGAAGCCGAAGTCGCCGCGATCAAGAAGAAGTACGCCGATCGCAAGACCCCTTGGACCGCGGCCGAGTACGAGAAGGAAGCCAAGGAAGCCCCGGCCAAGAAGTAAGCCGACGCCCGCCGTCGGGCGGGGTGGCTTGACCAGCGGGGACCTCTGCCGCACTTTGGTGTCTCACCCAAGCGCGCGCAGGCGTGCCTCCCTCATGTCGACCCCCCAACCCCATCCCGGCGCCCCCGCCCGCACCCGCGAGCAGGTGGCCGACCTGCATTTCATGGACGCCCGGTATAAGCTGCTCGACCTCGCGGCCTTCCTGGACCGCCTCGACCGCGCCGCCGGGGGCGAAGACCACCGCATCCGGGGCCTCCGCGCCGCCCTCCCGCTCCTCCTGGAGAAGGACGAAGGCCGCGTCGCCCGCATCCTGCACCTTTGGAGCGACCCCTCCGTCGAACCCATCGCCAAGGCCGACACCAAGGCCGCCTCGGGCGTCTGGCCCGGCCTCAAGTAAGCCCGCCGACCATGCGCTACATCGAACCGCACGGCCACATGGTGAGCCGCACCACCGACGACTACCAGGCCATGGCCCTCGCCGGCTGCGCCGCGATCTGCGAGCCCGCCTTCTGGGCCGGCTTCGACCGCAAGTCCGCCGACGGCTTCTACGACTACTTCTGCCAGCTGACGCAGATCGAGCCCAGGCGCGCCGCCAAGTACGGCCTGCCGCACTACTCGTGGCTCTGCATCAATCCCAAGGAGTCCGAGGACATGGCGCTCGCCGCCGACGTCCTGGCGCTGATCCCGGAATTCCTCAAGGCCCCGACGGTGCTCGGCATCGGCGAGATCGGCCTGAACAAGAACACGCGCAATGAGCTGAAGGTGCTCGAGCAGCACATCGCCCTCGCCGTGCAGTACGACCAGATGATCCTCGTGCACACGCCGCACCTCGAGGACAAGCGCAAGGGCACGCGCCTGATCATGGACTGCCTCAAGGCCAACGGCGTCGTGAAGCCCGAGCGCGTGATCATCGACCACGTCGAGGAGCACACCATCCACGAGGTCCTCGACCGCGGCTTCTGGGCCGGCATCACCCTCTACCCCGAATCGAAGTCCACGCCCGTGCGCGCCGTCGACATGATCGAATCGGTCTCCGCGCAGCGCGTCTGGCTCAACAGCGCGTGCGACTGGGGCCACAGCGACCCGCTCTCGGTGCCCAAGGCCGCGCAGGAGATGCGTCGCCGCGGCCACTCCGCCGCCGCCATCGACCGGCTCGTGTACGGCAACCCGGTGAAGTTCCTCTCGCAGTCGCCGCGCTTCAAGGATCCCGCCGCCCAGGCCTGACCCGCGTGAAGCTCACGTCCGGACTCTCCCTCGCCTACTGCACCAACGTCCACCGCGGCGAAGGGTGGGCCGAGACGTTCGCCGGCCTGCGCGACCACGCCCTGCGCGTGCGCGACCGCGTCTCGCCCGGCAAGACGTACGTCCTCGGCCTCCGTCTCGGCGACCTCGCCGCGAAGGAGCTCGCCGTCCCCGCCACGCTCGCGGCCTTCCGCGCCTGGCTCGACAAGGAGAACTGCGTCGTCGCCGGCATCAACGGCTTCCCCTTCGGTCCGTTCCACGGCCAGGCGGTGAAGGACAACGTCTTCGCGCCCGACTGGTGCGAAGCCCCGCGCCTCGAGTACACCAACCGCCTCTTCGACCTCCTCGCCGTGTTCGGTCCGCCGGACAAGGTCGGCACCGTCAGCACGCTGCCGGGTTCGTTCAAGGGCTTCGGTCGCACGCCGGAAGAGCTCAAGGTCATGCGCCGTAACCTGCTCGCGTGCGCCGAGCACCTCGCCCGCCTGCGCGACCGCACCGGCACGCACCTGCGCCTCGCGCTGGAGCCCGAGCCGATCGGCCACGCCGAGAACACGCCGGAAGCTTTGCGTCTCTTCGAGCAGCTCCGCGCCGAGGAACCCGCCAAGGGGCTCGTCGACGCGCACCTCGGCATCGCTTACGACACCTGCCACTTCGCGTTGCAGTACGAAGAAGCCCACGAGGCCATCGCGCGCCTCAACGCCGGCGGCGCGCCCGTGCTGAAGTTCCACCTCAGCTCCGCGCTCAAGCTCAAGCCCACCGAGGTCGCCCTGGCGCGCCTCGCGAAGATGCATGAACCCACGTACCTGCACCAGACCATGGGCCGGGCCAAGGACGGCGCGATCGTGCGCTTCAAGGACATCCCGCTGGCCATGGCGGCGGTCGACCAGCTCCGCGCGCTCGAGGAGCTCCGCGTGCATTTCCACGTGCCGGTCAACGCCGACCGCCTGTCCGACGAACTCTCCACGACCAACGACCACCTCAAGGCCGCGCTCGACGTCATCGCGAAGGCG
>Ga0194123_10001992_pt1 | contig 28220 bp, 21 predicted proteins | sample TA2MahsurfametaG_5_FD_155479 | JGI IMG/M metagenome (GOLD analysis project Ga0194123, IMG submission 155479) | Freshwater microbial communities from Lake Tanganyika, Tanzania - TA2015023 Mahale A surface | ecosystem: Environmental > Aquatic > Freshwater > Lake | place: Tanzania: Lake Tanganyika... | reverse complement strand
TTGAGAGTGGTGCAAAGAAACTGATGCAGGAGTGCAGTCCGATTTTCTCCAAACCCTAACAAACTGATTATTGGTTTTTTATATTTCAACGCAATGTATATTTTTGACGCCAATGAAATCTATCATAAGAACGCTTCTGCTCAATTTAGTTTGTTTACTTTTTATTGTTCCGGCACTCAATGCCCAGACCTCCGAAGACTGGCTCAGGCATGCGGCTACCTATGACTCTTATGGCAGAGACAATGGAAATGACCCCGAGTCATTACAGCAGGCATTAGATTATTGTGATTCAGTTATAAAGGATAAGAAAGCCACAGAAAATCACAAATCAAGGGCTTCGCGTTTGAAAAACCGCATTCTGATTACCCTAAAAACCTGTGAAAATAATCTCAATTTTAAAATTGAGTTTTACCAGTTTTTTCTCGGTATACCTGCAGCATTTGCATCAAATAGCCATCCCGATGAGCATGCATTGGGTATTGCCTGTAGGAAAGTACTGGATTATTCCTATCCCGACTATGGGTCAGTGAGTATAAAAGACCTGAACATACATACCATATTGCTCAATGGTAACTGTGATGATTCTCTGGCAGAAACGACCTTGCAGATTTTGGCTGCAAACACCAAGCATGTGTTGATTTCCAAACAAGATATATATGATATTTTAGGTAAGCATACAGATTCTCTCTATTTGGGCAATAAGGATACCGCCCTACTGAATAGCATTTGCAGTAGTTTAGGTGTAGATAGGTTGGGGTTTTATCTAATAAACAGAATTGACTCTGTAGACAACCTAAGGTTTGCCGCGGTATCATTTCAGGTTTACAGTCCGAAATCCGGGATGGGTTCTCTTTCCTATGCAGACGCATTCGGCACAGATAAGCGAAATGGACAGTTGCACATAATACTATATCTGCTTTTGAGTTCTATGATACTCATTACCCTGATTGCAGTTTGCGAGGAGTTGTTTGATCGGTGGAAAAGCAAAACCTGGCACCTGGTTACCCTTTCCTCCTTTTTTAGTATTTTGTGGTTAAAAATAAAACTGGTAGCCGCAAGTCAGTTTTTACCTACCATACTTTCTTTTTTAATTGTAACGTTTATTCAGCCTTTGGCGCCCGAAATGTCTACACATTTCCGCGAGTCTGAATCGTTGATTTGGGTTATTGCCCTTACACTGTCAATGAGTTTGGCCCCCACCTTAATCAACCTTCTCATCATTAACCGATTGGACCTTGATGGTTTTCATACACCGCGGGGTTATCAGAACTTTGCCAATGCTTCGGTGTATGGTTCCTATTTTACCTTATTTTATTTTTATTCAATCAAGTATGAACATATCGCACAAACGCAGCATTTGATCCTCATAGGAGTAACTTTTTTGGTTGGACTTATTTTGGGAGAATCTATATTTCTCATTCTCAACAAAAAATCACGGAAACCACTTTTTTATTCTGGTATATTAGGGGTTACGCTTACGCTGCTGCTGCTGGTAGCCATCAATCTCATTATTCTTGCCAATTTTAAAACACAGGGTTTTGTATGGTCCATCGGAATCAGCGCTATTACTGCTGCAGGATTTTTTTATGCAATGGGCATTGTGAAGGACCGCCTGAAAAGAATAGAAGCTCTTGACAAAACCATAAAACCTGAGAGCATTGTTTATGTTGACGAAGTCGTAAAAACCGCAGGAATAGACTGGGTTAGTAGTGTCTTGAAGCCCCAGAATACTCAAAAGATCCCCATTTTCCTTATTTCCGGACCTATGGGCGTAGGCAAAACAGCCATTCTGCACAAACTTCTTGAGCCACGATGGAGGGAGCAATATGGAATCATAAACCGCGGTGGTGGCTATCTACAGAGTAAAAACTGGTATTATGGTGACTGCAATGAGACACAAGAGTCCAATGAAATGTCATTTGAGCCTTTTGTAGAGGCATTTGGTAGTATACTGGGTATAGACAAAATGGAAGACAGGGGCAATGTCCTTGGCGCTGGTATGGAATCCATTCTAAAGAAAACGGCGGGTACCCTGAATGAGGCGGCTGCAGAAATTCTTACTCACAAGAAGCGCGATGATATGCGTTCAATTTCTGAATACTGCAATGCGATTGCTGAAGAGTTGGAGAAACGAAATGAGCCCACTGTCTTCATCTTGGAAGATTTGCATTGGATTGATATAGAAAGCAGGAATTTTCTGACCAGATTTTTAAAAATTGTATCTATGGGCAAGCATTTTCCGAACGTGGCCAATAATTTAAAGATAATTTTCACTATAAGAAGTGGTCAAAACATGGGGCATCGTGGTCTTTCGGAGGATGAAATAGCAGCACTTTTGGGTGAATGGGATGAGCAGTTTGAAATTGTCAAGGTATCCGAAAGAGACTTGTTTAATTTCAAGGATTTTGTGGTTAAGTTTGGTAACAAAAATCCGAAATTCAAGCTCTCGGATGCATCGATGAATCTAATCAACGATCTCTTGAATCAGCGAGATACGGATTGGAAAAACAAAAAGGACAAGGACCAGGCGGTCTCGGGACTCACGCCATTGTATATTGTTAAATTGCTTTCTAAATGGATGGAAGAAGGCACCCTCACACCGGTTGTGGGTGGATTGGTGCTCACCCGCCAGATTACAGTCGATGATTTGCCCAATAGCGAGGAAATTGATAAGTTTTATCATACTATATTTGATAAGATTCCCTCCACTGCTGGCATGGATTCGGCACGTTGGGTGCGCATTCTGGAAAGTGCCGCAATTATTGGCCATAAGTTCGATGCCAGTATCCTGGCCTCGGTATGGGGGTTAGATTTATTACAATTGCTGGATTTTCTCGAAAGAATGGAGGTGATGGAACTGGTGCAGGATGTGCCGGGTCAAGACAATATTTACCGTTTTCACAATCCAAGGGTTTCTTCCGCGCTTAAGTCATATTTTGGTAAGAGAAGCATCAGCGAAGAAAAGCAAATTGTGATGGAATACAACAAACGGTGGCTTAATGTGCAGTTTACTTCTCTTTATCCCTGTTCATATATGGATATTGAGCGACTTAATATTATTGCCAGAAGGTTGTTTTCCCTCAGAAATCTCGAGGCGTATTCATCCCATTTTAAGAAAGTATGGCTGATTTTGAGTTTGCGCTATTGCCTTAAGGAGGAGTTTGAAAAAATGGATATGCTGATGTTTAAAAGTCAGGATTCTGCCAACGATAATTTTCTTAGGTCCATTCAGGCCTACCGAGAATTTATTGAGAGCGAGATTTCGCATGACTTTATTGGAGTGCCTGAGGATAATCCACAGGCTAATAGTTTGAACTGGTATATGCTCACGTTTAATAAAATCGTATCAGGCGAGATGGAAACTGAAGAGTTTAAGGCCTGTCTGAATGAGTTTAGTCTCACTGCTGAACCCATATTTATCGAATTTCTTGTAAGATTGATTGATGCCAATAAGCATTTTATTCAAACCATGAATTCGGAAATTATTGAATTCCTTGATAAGATACTTGTTCTCAAAAACACACTGGATTCCGATTTTATTATGCTGGTAAAGATGTTGAGACTGAAATTATTCGCCAGTGCCTATTGTACTGATGATTATGAGGATGCAGAGTTACTTGAAGAACTTTATAGGTTGAAAAGTGAATTTAACGAAAAAACGTCCAGGTTTATTCGCTACGAATTCCATCACTTGAAAAGTGATCTTTTTGAAAATATGGATGATTCACCGGGCCAAGTTGCGTCTTTTAAAGATGCAATTGCAGACTTGAGAAGCGAAGATAAAATTAACCGCAACTGGGTGAACTACATACTTGAGGACAGTAACAATTATATATTTGACGATCTGGAAATAGATTTCGAAAAAATCTTCCATGAAATTTCTTATTTCCTTCAAATGCGTGGTTATTTGGAGGAAATAAACGAATTGCATGTCTCTTTCAGAGAAGCCTATTTCAAGATGAGGGTTTCTGACAGATATGCCAAAGATTTGTCTGCAGATCAAATTGAGAAAATCAAGGATGAACTTCTCGATTTTATTAAACAGATTGAAACAGACAAACACATATCGCATAGGCTTAAACTCACTTACAAAGCCCGCCTTCTTTTTCAGATTCAACAATATAAAGCCCACTATTTCTTCAAGAACAGCGATTCAATAAAGCCGGAAGAATATGAAAAGTCTCTTCAGGTCACCAATGAGTTAATAGCCTTGTATAAGGAACTGAATGATAATCCTTCTCTCGAGGTAATATTGGATTCAAAAGCCAAGATCCTTCGAAAACTGAAAAAATATGATGAAGCGGTAGCGGTGCACATCAAATCTTTAAAACTGGTTGAACAACTTAAAAATCTTGAGCCCTACAAAAAAGGACTTTCACATTATCATTATGCGTTAACATTAAAAGAACAGGGAAGCCTGCAGACTGCTTCAGAACAGCTGCTGAAGAGTATGAATTACTGGTCTGACAATGCCAAGGGTAAGATTAGGAAAAGAATAACTGAGATGCAAATACTGGAGTGTGTGCTTGATGGAAATCTAAAACCGGCAGATTTTTTTGAAGTGCCTCTGGTTCAGATATATAATGGACTTGAAGCACTGCTTGATAATCCATTATTGTTGAAAAACTTATACGATCCGGATAAGTTAAAACTTAAACTTACCAACCTAAAAGCCCTTTTACAGGCATGATAGTCTACGCCAGTTTTTGACGGTTTTCTTTAATCTGTCAACATTGACAAAACAGCCCGCATGGCATCGTGCGGGCTGAACTTTGTTTGGCTGAAAGGGAAATGTATAGCCCCCGGAAAGCCCGAACTATTCACTGCCAGTTTAACAATTAAATCAATAAACCTATAATCTATGTGCGAACTACTTGCCCTTCATTTCAACCAAAATATTCATCCCCATTTTTCATTGCGGGGGTTTCAGCAACGTGCCCAAACACATCGACACGGTTGGGGTCTGGCATGGTTTCCTGATGGTGAAGCCCAAATTATCAAGGAAGCCCGCAGCGCTTTACATAGCAGCCTGTTTGAGGCCGTTTATGACGGTTCGTGGGTGAAAAGTAAAAACATCATCTCTCACTTGCGATATGCCACGCATGGCAGCCACGTACAGCAAAATACCCATCCTTTTATGCGCTACTATCTGGGTAAAAGCATAGTTTTTGCCCACAACGGAGTTTTAAACAATTATGAAACGCTCGTTTTGAGCGGCTACAAGCCCGCAGGGCAAACCGATTCCGAATATGCTTTTTGCCATTTACTGGGAGAAATGAAAAAGCAGAAACTGCAATTTGACAAGGTTTCTGATTATCCTAAAATCCAAGCCATACTGCAAAACATCAACACGCTGGGTAAGTTTAACTGTATTTTCAGTGATGGTGTGCGGCTGTTTGCATACCACACAGAAACTTCAGGTGCTTCTTTGTATTACACCATTCGCAAAGCACCCTTTGGGCAGATTACCCTTTCGGATTTGGATGTGACCATAAACCTGGAGGATGAAAAAAGCCCGGATACCCGCGGTGTGGTCATCGCAACGGCTGCCATAACCGAAAATGAATCATGGCAAATGCTGCCCAAAGGCAAATTATTGGTTTTTAACAATGGAGATTGTATTTTTGGAAAAATACGTTCTCATGACGCCCCAACCCATCTTTAATCCCATTTCTGACAGACTTAATTTTTTATTTCCTCCCAACAGTTTTGTTTACATAAACCTAGGCAACGGATCCAACGGGCGGTTGCCGGCACATCGCCGTTTTGTATTGTGCGAACAGTTAGAGCAAAGGGGCATGACCCTTGCTTTTCCGCCGGATCTTGAAAACGAAACCCTGAATTTGTCGCAAACCGATGAGGCCTACTGGACCTACCACTTTCCCGGTTTGCAGCATTTACACCGTCGCAAACAGGGTATTTTGGTGGGGGAGTTGCTCCGCGGTGTGGATCTGAAAATGGCAGGCCACCTGATTTTGCGTAAGCTGAATATTGATGCAAGGAATGATCATTATCTGCTGTACTTTGGGCAGGGTCAGGCATGGGGTTTCAGTCACCCTGATTTGCAAGAGGTGGCCATGACCAACCTAATGATCCATATTTCCCACACCGGCATTGGTCCCTGGATTGAACCCGCTTTTTACAAGGTAAGCAGGGAAGAGACGTCGGCGCCACCACCTGAACACAGCAGGCCTTCCCGTAACCCGGGTTTGCTGAGCATGATACAGGATAGGTTATCGCAGATGATGCATGAAGAACCTGAGCATAACGACTGGGATCATCAGGCCTTGATGGAAGATGAGGATGTGCGGAATACCATTCAGGCACTGCAGCGAACCGAAACAGAGAAAGGGTTTTTCAAAATCATCCGGGGGCTGGTGCAGGAAATCTATACCGAAATGCCCGAGGTGGCGAGGAACATGGCACCCGGACTTACAGAAGTGATGGAAGAAAGCACAAGGCGGCCTTTTCACCTGCAGCTCAATCCGTTCAACAACAGTCTTGATTTTAATGAAATAGATAAAGTCATCAAGTTAAAACCCCTCGATTTTGCTTTGTACCGGCTTTTTTATAACCATCCGGCGGGTTTCAGACTCAGTGACCGACAGCAGTACCTGGACGAAATGCGCACCATTTACCGGAATGTGACCGGTCATGATGCCAACAAAATCAATCAGGTGCTGGAACCCATGTTTATTTTGTCTCAGGACAATGGCAGCATCAATCAGTCCATTTCCCGCATAAAAGCAAGGTTCCGCTCCCAGATGAGTGAATGGAATTATCAGCCATACATCATCACCGGAGAGCGGAACCAACCCTATCGTATTGCCTGCAGCAGAAATTTTATGCTGCTGAATGGTTAGGGTTTTTTAATCTTGCTCAGGAAGGCCAGTTTTTTGTTGTATTCTTCACGGTTGCGCTCCTCTACCATGGTTTTCATACCTGCATCGCTCTTGCTGAAGTGGTAGTGGTTTTTAATGTTCAGGGCCTCTGCAGCACGCCACACGTCGTGGTCGGCGCCGTAGTAGGTAAATTCCCAGCCCTTGGCTTCACAATCCGTGATGTATTGCCTTATTCCGCTGGTAGTCCATTCACGGCTTGCATTTTCCTCGCCATCGGTAAGGATAAACACACTCACGCGGGTGTTGTCCGCCTCCAGGTTTTTTACAAACAGATAGTTTTCAAGTTTTTTCAAGGCTCCGCCAATGGCGTCGTTCAGGGGTGTGCCGCCCATAGGCCTGTATTCCGGTGCTTCTCCGCTCCAGCGCTGCACTTCCTGAAAAATCAGTCGTTCGCTGAATCGGCTGTCGGCAAAGGTCCATAGGTTCACAAACTGCTGCAGGTCGGGTGTGTCTGCCTGTTCCTGTTTAATCTTTTCCAATAAGCCAACAAAGGTTTCCCGGGTGCTTTCGGTCATGGATGCCATGGAGCCGCTCTCGTCGATGATAAACAGGTTTACGGCGTTTGCGATTTGGGTGTTTTGAGGTTTTGTCATGATGTTTTGAATTAAGTGATGAATAAAAATTTAAAGTTGAGCACAAATATTTGGCGACTTTCACCCAATAACAGATTTCTGTCAACGTTGACGAAAACAGCCGTTTTTTGAAAGTGTCGTTATATTAAATGTGTGCGCACACGTGCGCATTCATTTATTTTGTGTTTTTCAACTGTGCAGGCAGAAGCCCGGAGCGCTTTCAATACTTTCAGTCTTTCATTAATAACGAACATCCCCCGTCCGCTGATAGTTCTATTCAGTTGTGATAATTTTGGTTGTTGCGATGGGGAATTCGGGTAGGAAATATTCAGCAATACTTCTTCATTTTCTGAATTCTCATACTTTTTACTACGCAAATAGGGTGCGCTTACATTCTCAAAATTTGCCTTATGGATAATACCAATACAATATTAGATAAGTTTGCTTCCCTCGCTGAATGCTTTGCGGCTATCTACCGCAAAACCGTTTCAGGCAAAGCGGATGCCGCCGGATATAAGCATGATGCTGAGCTTGAATCGTATGCAAAATGCCTGAACATGACCTGCGATGAGCTTGTGGTGTTTGCCCTCATATTTCACCATCAGTTTCGGATTAAACCCATAGAGGAAAACCGCCTCTATGAGCTGGCAGAGCGAAAAATGGGCAACCGGGGCGATGCTTTTGATGTGGTTTACAGCTTCAGGCGCATGCGGGTGGTTACCGAGGCCGATCATCCCTTGTCTGAACCCAAAATTGTGCTGCAGCGGGCTGTGTGGTCTGCCGCGCGCAAAAACGATATAAAATTCATTCGCGAAATCAAGCCAGTAGGGGTTTTTCGGATGATGGAATATTTTCGTTTCAATCTGCTGGACCATGATTTTGTTAATGAGCGCGAACTGCACGAAGAGCTTGAATTTCTGTTTGCGGTTAATGAAGATCTGGCGCTGGTGAAGCAGATGCGCGGCAATATCAACACCTTGCACCGCTTTGTGCTATGCGCTGTACTAGCGAGGTTTCTGATTGATAACAGGCATTTCGAACTTCGCTATATTGAACGTTTTGTGCGCACCGGTGCTTCGTTTACATCACTAAAACATCAGATAACTTCCAATGTGTGGGCACCAATTAAGGCTAAGCTGGTGCAGCATGCAGGCAGTGCCCTTATGAATGACGATATGGAACTGGAGCTCACTTCAAAGGGCGTAGAGGTGTTATTGCCCGAAATATCTGCCGAACTGGAGGAGACTCTCAAAGAGCGCTTCAAAACACTGCCCCCCAATGCCATTGATCCCAAGAAAATAAAACCTGCCAACTTATTGTTTAATCCCAACGTGGAATCACAGGTGCGCGATTTGCACCGGCTGATAAAACCCACTAAGTTCAGGGAGTTTAAACGCAAAATGCCCGCACAGGGGCGGATGAATGGTCTCACTATATTGTTTCACGGAGATCCCGGAACCGGCAAAACCGAACTGGCACTGCAGCTGGCGCGCCAAACAGGGCGTGCGGTATTCAGGCTGGATGTTACCCAGGTAATGAGCAAATGGGTAGGAGATTCTGAAAAAAACCTGAAATCCTTCTTTCACGACTATGGCAGGGCTTTGCAATACCTGAGTCCTGAACCTATTCTGCTGCTTAATGAGTGCGATGGCCTGCTTACGCGACGCATGGCTGTCAATTCCTCTGTGGATCAGATGAACAATGCATTGCAGAATATTTTACTGGAAGAGCTGGAAAGTTTCCAGGGCATTCTCATCGCCACCACCAATATGACCCGCAACCTGGATGACGCCTTTGAACGTAGGTTTTTATATAAAATCAAATTCGAATTACCCGAAACGGCGGTAGCGGTGAATATCTGGAAGCAGGCTGTTCCTTCGTTAAAGCCACAGGAAGCCGAATGGCTTTCCAACCGCTACAAGCTCAGCGCAGCAGAAATTTACAATATTGCCCGCAAACTGGCCGTGCAGTCGCTGCTCAATCAACGCATACCTGAGTTTGAGCTCATTCGCCGCTTGTGCGATTCCGAGAAGTGGAATCACCAAAGTTCCCATTTGCTCGGTTTTTCCTAAGCCGAATGGCCGCCTCGCTGCACAAAACCTAACCATTAACTTCCTCATAGTTGGTCTTTGCGTAACGCAGTGAAGTGAGACCAACTAAAATTCGTTGTCATGGCAGGCTTATTATATGTTTGGTAATCCGTGTATTTACGCGCAAATTTGCGGTAAATGACAGGTCTGATAATTTGCATGGGGCTCTATTTAGCCGCCCTGATATTCTCACGGATGGTTTTGGGCAAAGGGCTCGAAAGCCTTTCTGTTGAGGATAAATGCAGGTTTATGGAAATCACCAATTCCGTGCGAAAATGGTCACTGATTTTTTTAGTAGTAATTATTTCATTATTCTTAATCGCATCGCGGTTTGGTGCATTTTCTTTTACCTTGATTTTTAGTGCTTACATTGCCTCTCTGCTGCTATTCAACAATGGCGTGATTGTTGTCCTTATATTGCGAAAGATGAAAGCCGCCGGCATGCCTGAATTTTTTATTAAAAAATATATCGCTGCATCTCTGATAAAGTTCTTAGCTGTAATTCTGGTGTCAGCAGGTGTTTTTTATCTGTTACAAACTGGCAAAATACCTGTATGATAAAACAATTGAATACTGCTATTCTCCTGTCTTTGATACTTTTGTCAACAGCCTGTACCATTACAGATCCTACAAAAGCAAAAAAATGGCTGATGATAGGCGAGGGGGGCGGAATTACAGGGGCTTACACAAACTTTTACATGCTGCCCAGCGGTAAAATTTACCGCCGCGAACAATCTGATTCTATTTACATTCAGCTAAATCCCATGCCGGGCCGCATAGCCCGTGGTTATTTCAGGGATTTGCCGGATGTGTTTACCAACCCGGGTGATAAACCATTGCCGGACAACATTCACAAAACCCTAATCTGGCATAAAAACGGCGCAGAGAAGAAAATCACCTGGATGTATCCGAATGCAAGTTCGGAAAAGGCAGATGAGTTCTATAATTTTCTCCTTCGGGAAATGTACGAATACAATCCCACCGCCACCCGTTGAGAAAACCTGTTTTCATAAGTTTACTGTTTTTAGCTCTACCGGCAAAATCTCAGTTGCTGTGGCGGATTACACACCCCGTTTCCCAAAAGGTTTCATTTATTTTCGGAACCATGCACCTGGCCAATTATCGCTATTTTGATGCGCATCCCGCACCATTCGACAGCCTGAAAAAGTGCACACGCATCATTACAGAAGTGGATTTGTCGGACCGGGGAGCCATGTTTTCTATGTTTCGCTATGCGGCCATGCCAGATGGAGTAAAGCTTTCCGACAGTTTGAGCAAATCTCAGTGGCATAAGCTTGACAGTATCTTGCAGCAGGGCGAACCACCCGTGAAAGCCACTGTGTATGACGATTACAGGCCGGCCCTGGTGGAATCGGTGCTTGCTGCCCGCATGTTTGCCGACGCCTACAAAGACCTGGTATATGAGCGCATGGTGCCCATCGATCAGGGAATTGCCGATTATGCCATGAAAAATGGCTACCGCCGCGATTTTTTGGAAACCGCCGAAGATCAGTTTGAGGTGATGTTTGTGAAACCTTCCCTGTCATTGCAGTTCAGGTCTCTCAGGAGACTTCTTGACGGCGATGAAGACAGTGCCACCCGGGTATATATCCGCCGTAGCCTGAAATTGCCCGAATACTACGAGAAACAGCAGATGGATAGCATGGAAAGTGTGATTGACCAATCTGTGACAGGCGATGCTGAAGAAGTCGCCTGGACCGGAATGTTGCTGACCGAAAGAAACAGTTTGTGGCTGAAAAAGCTGGAAGGACAGTTTGAAAAAGAACGTTGTTTCGTGGCCGTAGGTGCTGCCCATTTGATGAAGGAAGATGGCCTGATAGCAGGCCTCAGGCGCATGGGATATAAAGTTACGCCCGTTAGCTGCAAATGAGCGCCATCGTATCTTTACGCCGTATTTTATTGGTTTCCGTATACAGGAATTTTTCTGCTGTGATAATTGCCTTAGGCCTCAGGTAAGAAGGCTCAAATGGGATTTTTTGCAAATCGGGGGCTGCAATGCCCTGCAGTACTACCAAAACAAGCTTTTCGCCCAGCACATCATCAGGTAAGCCTGCACAGAAAAAAGTGCCTTCAGTAACTCCGGAATATGCTTGTATGACAGATTCGACGGCTTCTGCCGCAATTTTTATTCCCCCTGAATTAATAACATTATCGGCGCGGCCCAATATGGTAAATGAACAGTCTTTTGCGAAAAGCGCAACATCGTTTGTTTGTAATACGCGATTTTCCGTAATGGCGTTGCTAATCTGCAGGCACCCGTTTTCTTCCAATGAAGCTTTTGTCGGCAGAATAAACCGAAACCCTGGCTCACCAATTCTACGCAAAGCCACGTGGCTGTAGGTTTCTGTCATGCCGTAGGTATGGTAAAACGAGGGTTTTTCAAGTGCTGTAATTTCTTTTTCCAGCGAAGCAGGAATGCCCGCACCGCCTAGTAGCACAATCCTAAATTTCAAAAGGGATTTTCGGCTGTTTTCATCGGCCCAAATATGCGACAATTGCATGGGTGTGAGAGAAATGATGGTAGCGGTTCCTGAATAATTTAACAAAGGATTTGCGGTGGGCTCGGCCACATCTATTGGCACGCCCCAAACTTCAGAGCGAAACAGCTGCATCAGTCCACCCACCTTGGTAAGGGGCAGGCAGCAATGGATGCGGTCTTCAGGGGTTATAGACAGTGCTTCGCCGGTAATGCGGCAGCTCAATTCAATCAGGTTGCGCTTCAGCAAAAAAGTGCTGGGCTCACCGGTGGTGCCGCTGCTGCTGACAGGGTATTCGGTTTGCCCTGAACGCCAATGCCTGATGATGTTTTCAGCCTCCGATGTAAGCACTTATCCCAATGCTTTTTTTACTTCCGCAACCAGCGTGTCAATCTCTTCGCGGCTGTTGTAGTAGTGGGTACTCACACGCACACAGTCCACATTATTTTCACCCACATAGCGCAGTGTGATTTTTTTGCTGTAAAGTCCGGTCACAAGCTCCGAGCTGGCCTTTGGGTTGCCATTGTTGATTCGGAATGCCACCTGTGCCCCGCGGCTTTTGGCTTCTGTGGGTGTGAGCATGATGATTTTATCGCCCAGTGCCATCAGTGATTCCTGAAGATAGGCAGCCAGGCTACGCACGCGGGTTTCAATGCGTTCCGGCCCGATTTTTTTGTAGAGTTTCAGTGCCTCAATAGCCGCTTCGTACATGGGCCCGCAGAAGGTTCCGTAGTAGAACCTGTGGGCAGTATCAACCAATTTGCCGCCGGTGGGCGGTGTGGTAGCCATGTTAAATTCATTGCTGGAATAGGCAGCAACATGGGTACAGCGGGTTTTTGCGAGCATATCTTTACGAACATAGAAAAAGCCCATTCCCAGCGGTCCGAGTGCCCATTTGTGCAGGCAACCGCTGTAATAGTCGCAGTTTATATCGTGCAGGTTGAAACGAATCATGCCCAGCGGGTGGGCCCCGTCGATGGCTGTAATAATATTGCGGCTTCTGGCGAGGGCACAGATTTCCTTTATAGGTAATATTTGCCCGATGGTGCAGGGGATATGCGGTACGGCAATCACACGGGTTTTTTTGGTGATGGCTTTTTCCAGGTTGGCCAGTGTTTCATCGGCGGTTTTACCCAGCTGGAATGTTTTGATGACAATGCCGTCCACATTGGCCCTGTGAAGCCATGCAATGCATCCGCCGGCGTGTTCGTGGGTCGTCATTATCACTTCATCGCCTTTGTTCATAGGGATTCCCCAGCAGGCGTGGTTGATGCCTTCGCTCACGTTTTTGGTAATGGCTATTTCTTCAAAATCGCAGCCGGTGAGTTCGGCTATGGATTTTTGCAAATCGTCGGTGTGGCCTGGGTAAGCGCCTTTGATGGCAGCATTTTCAAAGCCGTTTTGCAGGGCAGAAAGCACGGGGTAGGGGGTAATGCCCATGGTGCCGTTATTGAGGAATATCCTGCCGCTTTCTATCGGAAACAACGAAGCCCGCAGGGCAGACCAGTATTGTTCATCATCGGTATCTGCCGGAATTGCTGAAAAACCGCCGCGGATGTTTGCCCTGCTGCCTGCTACGGCCATTATGGCGGCCGCTGTGAGAAATGATTTGCGTTTCATGCCTGTATACCCTACAAACATACAAAATTTAACGGCTTTTCAAAGCTTGTAGGGTTTGCCTGATAAAGCCTATTTTTGCTGCGCAAACCACGTGCCTATGAAAGTGATTGGAATAATGAGCGGAACCAGTATGGACGGTGCGGATCTGGCTCTGTGTGATGTGCAATTTAACGGCAGCGAATGGACCGCCCGCATTGAAGCTGCCAAAACCTATCCCTACAACGAAAAGTGGAGGGTGCGGTTGTCACAACTGAAATACCAGAATCCGGAGTTGTATGCCAAAACGGATGTGTTTTACGGACATTATCTGGGGGAGCTGGTAAATACTTTTTGCAAAGAAATCGGTGCAAAACCTGATCTGGTGGCCTCACACGGACATACCATTTTTCACAATCCCGAACACCGCCTTACGGCTCAGGTTGGTGATGGCGCCTCGCTGAGCGCTATTTGCGGACTTCCCGTGGTTTCCAATTTTCGCAGGGCCGATGTGGCACTGGGCGGACAAGGCGCCCCGTTGGTGGGTATCGGTGATGAGCTGCTATTCCCCGAATATGACAGCTGTCTGAATCTGGGTGGTTTCTGCAACATCAGCGCTGAAGCCGAAGGCAAGCGCGTGGCATTCGATATTGCGCCTTGCAACATTGTGCTGAACCGCGTGGCAAGGGAGCTTGGGCAATCCTATGATGAAAATGGACAAATTGCCGAAAGCGGACAAATTATATTCCCCCTGCTCAACCGCTTGAATGACATTGAATACTACAAGCAAAAAGGCCCCAAAAGTCTGGGCCGTGAGTGGATAAACAAAGGTTTCTGGCATGTGGTGCGCGATTTTGACCAGGAACCGGCTGCAGACCGCATGAAAACCCTGGTGGTGCATATTGCCCGTCAGATAGGCGCTTCGCTGAATGCTTTGCACGGCGATAACGGTGCCGGACGTGCAGTTTTGGTAACAGGCGGCGGTGCCCACAATACATCACTCATAGACCACCTGCGGGCTGAAACCGAGGCGGAGATTGTGGTTCCCGAGGCATCACTCGTCGATTACAAGGAAGCCCTGATTTTTGCGTTGCTGGGTGCCATGCGTGTTAAAAATGTGCCCAATATCCGGCATACAGCCACCGGCGCTTCCCGCGCCAGTATTAGCGGTTCGCTGGATGGTGATTTTTCAAATTTAATATAACAAACCAACGTGAAATTAGATCAACTGATAGCCAAATTTGAGGGCAAGCGCCCCGAAATTGTATTTGAATGGAAAGACAGCGAAACCGAGGCCGAAGGCTGGGTGGTGATTAATTCGCTCAGGAATGGCTCTGCAGGCGGCGGAACCCGCATGCGCAAAGGACTCGATAAGCGTGAAGTGGAGAGTCTGGCCAAAACCATGGAAGTGAAATTTACCGTGGCCGGTCCGCCCATTGGCGGGGCCAAAAGCGGTATCAATTTTGATCCTGCCGATCCCCGCAAAAAGGGCGTTCTGGAACGCTGGTACAAGGCTGTTCATCCATTGCTGAAGCATTACTATGGCACCGGTGGTGATTTGAACGTGGATGAAATACACGAAGTGATACCCTACACAGCAGCCAATGGTTTGCTGCATCCGCAGGAAGGCACGGTAAACGGGCATTTGAAGCATTATACCGCCGAAGAGCGTTTGCGCGCCATTTCGCGTTTGCAGGAAGGCGTGGTGTTGCCCATTACCGACGAAAGACTAAGCCCTGATGTGGCCCGCAGTTATACCGTAGCCGATATGATTACCGGATGGGGCGTGTGCGAAGCCGTCAGGCATTACTACGAAGTTTACGGAGGTTTCATGAACGGCAAACTCGCCATCATACAGGGTTGGGGCAATGTGGCTACGGCTGCGGCCTATTACCTCACCAAATATGGCGTGCGTGTGGCCGGTATTATTGACCGTGAGGGTGGCATCATTGCACCCAACGGACTGGGCGAGGAAGAAGTGCGTCAGCTGTTCCTAAACCGCGATGGCAACAAGCTGGTAGCTGATAACATGCTCAGTTTTGAAGAGGTAAATGCCAAAATCTGGGATTTACCGGTAGAAATATTCATCCCAGGTGCCGCCAGCAGGCTGGTAACCGAAGACCAGGTGATGCGCATGGCCAATGCAGGTATGGAAGTGGTGAGCTGCGGTGCCAACGTGCCTTTCGCCGATAAAGAAATTTTTATGGGTCCTATCAGCAGGCTGGCGGATAGTCGTATGGCCGTAATCCCCGATTTTATTGCCAACTGTGGCATGGCGCGTGTATTTGCTTACCTGATGAAGAAGGATGCCGAAGTGACCGATGTGGCTATCTTCAAAGATGTAAGCAAAATAATACACGGTTCAGTGATGCGTTTGCATCAGTTTAATCCAAAACAAACAGGTATCAGTGCCAAAGGATTAGAACTAAGTTTAACGGATTTGGTGTAGGCTGTAAAATCTATTGGATATGCTATATCGTAATATTACGATATATTTTATTGTAAAATAAATTAATTATTATTTCGCAAGGATTGTACGTAATCTGTCAACAATTTTAGTTGTCCTGTATCAATTGAATTTTTATACCCGGGCATGGCATTTTTGCCGTTCATAATTTGGTGTTCAATGTCGGCACGGCTGAGGGTGGAAGCGGTAAGGTCTTTGGCGCCGTTCAGCATGAGTTTACCGTCTTGTCCGTGGCAAACAGCGCAGTTGTTGGCTTTGTAAATGTCTACACCGGTAGCAGCTGCAACCGTTTCTGCTTTATTTACAGCGGGGCGTTTTTTATGCATTTCGGCCAGGCCGTATGAGGCAATAATCATGAGCACACTGAGGGTAGCCAGGATTTTGTTTCCGCGTTTAAATCCAACCACGGCAATAGGGATAGAAGCCAGTACCAGGGCGATTTTAATCCAGAGGAGGTTGGAGCGCATTTCGGGTGCCAGGTTAACCATAAGGTAAATGCCGGTAGCCAGAAACAGGGTGCTGATAACCATTTCAAAGATGCGCAGTCCTTTTTTGGCGAAGAATGCTTTCATACCTTCCATGTTGAAAGTGAGGGCAATCCATTTAAAGAGGTAGAGGGCCATAAAGAGTAGGACGGCGGTTTTATGCAAGTGTAAGAAACCTGTGTACATAGTTCAAAGATAGGATAAACTGCGGTACCGCCGAAAACTGCGATGAACTTTTGTGCAATTGGCAACTTTACCTTAATTTTGCAGCCCCTTAACGGGAGACCCGATCCTATGCCGGCGGCAGAAAGTGTCGCAGATACCGGAAAAAAGAAAAACATCGGGATGTAGCGCAGCCCGGTAGCGCACTTGCATGGGGTGCAAGGGGTCGCAAGTTCGAATCTTGTCATCCCGACCAACCACAAAAGCCCACACGATAGTGTGGGTTTTTTTATGCCCCTGCAAGCCCAAGATGCGCTTGAAGGCGCAGTTGGGGCATAAAAAAGCCCGGGCCTTAGCCCGGGCTTTTGTGGTTGAGGCCACCCCCTAAAGTTCACGAGTCTCGGCCGAGCCGAGACGAGTAATCTTGCGCCATGGTCATGCGTTCGGCAAGCTCAGCATGACAAGTCGCGGTAGCCCGGACTTTTGTGGTTGAGGCTCTGAAGTTAATCGTTGGTCTCACTTCACTGCGTTACGTAAAGACCAATTATTGGGAAATAAATTTGTAGTTATATCAGGTCCAATAACAAACCATTAGCCCAACCTGCCCTTAGCGCACTTTATTCCTAAAAACCATTGTATATCCCGCTGGCAGCTTGGGCATAATCACCCAATTTGGACTGCTTAATTCTGAATTACAACCCTTGCACAATTCCATTTCTATATCGTAGGTATAGGTTTTGTTGCTGTCGTTTATTATTAATTTACGGTGGAAGGCTACATTGCATGCAAAAACCCTGAGTTTATTCCCCACCAGCATGTGCTGTGAAAAATCAATATTTTCCAGTTTTTGGGTATCGCAATATTTTAGGTATTTTTGTTTGAAGGCAGTCCATTTGCCAGCATCGTCAATTATTACATGGCTGTCAAGACTTGAGTAAAGAAAGCAATCACCAAAATCGTATGACTTAACAATTCCACCCGATTGGGTATTGGCCAGGTTTCTGCACTCGCGGTTGCAATTGGTAAGTAAGCCTCCAACAGATATTAAAATAATTAGTTTAATAAAACGCATGATTCACAAAGATAATCATCCCAAATCCATCAGGCACATTTTTTGTTAGTTGTTTAATAAGCTGTTTTAGATTTATTATGAAAAAAAGAATCTCTGCAACCATCGTTTTCTCAGTGCTGTTGCCATTGCTGTGTGGCTTTGGCGGTGCCTGGCTGTTTGTAAAACAAACCGGGAAAAATGATTATTCTCAAATTCAATATCCCGTCGGGGCATACAGAAATGTCAATTTGTCAGAATTGCCCAATGGGTTTGTGAAAGCCTCTGCCATCAGCACACCCTCGGTTGTTTTTATAAAAACACAAAGCACGGTGCAGATGCAAAGCCCGTTTGGCTGGTTTTGGGACTTTGATCCGTTTGGCAGCCGTGGAGAGGCCACTTCCACCGGCAGCGGCGTGATTGTGAGCAAAGATGGTTACATCGTAACCAATAATCATGTGATTGCCAATGCCAACAAGATTACGGTGGTGCTGAACAAGCAAAAACAGGAGTTTACCGCTAAAGTGGTTGGTACAGAACCCGGAGCAGACCTGGCTTTGCTGAAAATTGAAGCCGATAACCTTCCGGCTATCGTAATGGCCAACAGCGATGAAGTGCAGGTGGGTGACTGGGTGCTGGCCGTAGGCAATCCGTTTAACTTAACCAGTACAGTAACTGCGGGTATTGTAAGTGCCAAAGGCCGCAATATCAACATTGTGCACAATCAGTTTCCGATAGAAAGCTTTATTCAAACCGATGCTGCTATCAATCCCGGAAATTCCGGAGGTGCACTGGTAAATACAAGTGGACAGTTGGTTGGCATTAATACCGCCATTCAGAGTAATACAGGCAGTTACGCCGGCTATGGTTTTGCCATTCCTGTAAATATTGTAAAGAAAATTGTGAAAGATCTGGTAGAGTTTGGTGTGGTGAAACGCGCTTTGCCGGGGATGGATATTGTTGATTTGACATCAGCCAAATCATTGGCTGCAAAACTGACCCAGGAAGCCGTGGAAGTAGGTGAAGTGCTGGAAGACGGACCAGCCTGGAAAGCGGGTATCCGCAAAGGGGATATTATCCTTTCGGTAAACGGATATGCTACCACTTCAAAAGCCTTGTATGATGAATATCTGGCATACCTGCGCCCGGGTGACGAGGCAAGGATGGTGTTATGGAAAAACGGAGAAGAGAAGAATCTATCCTTCAAACTTATCAGCAAAGAAGATAACCGCGCGCTTACCATGAAAGGTGCAGTCAACAGTAAAGTGCTTGGTGCTGATTTTCAGCCGCTTAGCGCCGCTGATTTGGGTAAATATAAGGTAAGTTCAGGAATAAGGCTTTTAAATGTAATACAGGGCGGCTATATAGCCCGAATGGGGCTCAGGGATGGCTTTATAATCCTGCAATTTAACGGACGCAGCTATACAGAGGCCGAAGAGCTTATCAGTGCCATGGAAACCACCACAGGCCGCATACGCATAGAGGGCATGGACCGCAACGGAAACCGCAGCAGTTATAGCTTTTACAGCAACTGACGCGGATTGGTGCGAAGGCTGTAACTTTGCACCATGCCTATTCCCAGCATTCCCGGCCTGAAACATACAGATTCGGGTAACTTTTTCCTCATGGCCGGCCCATGTGCTATCGAAAGCCGAGATATGGCTTTTCAGATTGCCGAAAAACTGGTTTCTTTTTCTGATTCCTATCAAATACCCTTGGTTTTTAAGGGATCCTACCGCAAAGCCAACCGCTCCCGCATCGATTCCTTCACCGGTATAGGCGATATCCCTGCGCTAGAGATTCTGGCCGAGGTGGGGCGCACCTTCGGTATTCCCACCGTTACGGATATTCATGAATCGCACGAAGCTGAAATTGCTGCGGCCTACGTGGACGTGCTGCAAATCCCCGCCTTTCTTTTCAGGCAAACCGAATTGCTGGTGGCTGCTGCCAAAACGGGTAAATGGATAAACATAAAAAAAGGTCAGTTTGCTGCAGCTGGCGCGATGAAACATGCACTGCAAAAGTGTATAGATAGCGGCAATGACAACGTGGTTTTTACCGACCGGGGTAATTCATTCGGCTACACCGATCTTGTGGTAGATTTCCGCAACATCCCTGAGATGGCGGCCATGGGCGTGCCTGTGGTGATGGATGTGACGCACAGCCTGCAGCAACCCAACCAGGAGAGCGGAGTTACCGGTGGCAAACCTCAGCTCATAGAAACCATTGCCAAGGCTGCGATTGCCGTGGGGGCCGATGGCCTGTTTATCGAAACCCATCCCAATCCGGCAGTTGCCAAGAGCGATGGAGCCAATATGCTGGCCCTGGATAAGCTGGAACCCTTGCTGCAGAAGCTTTTGAAAATACGCAGGGCTATTTTGTAACCCTACCGATAAAGAAAAAGGCCGCAGATGCGGCCTTTTTTATGGAAGTTACTTTCAATTATTTCTTCTTCTTTTCTTCACCATTCTTGGCAGGCTCCTCTTTAGGCTTCTTAGCTACTTTCTTAGGAATCAGAACCAGTTCTGTTTCTGTCTTGTAAGATTCAGCTTTGAAGGGCTTGAAGAAATTCTTACCCAAGGTAGGTTGCTCTACCTTGTCGGTAATGGTGAATTGTACTTTCTCCACCACATAAGAACCAATGGTGATTTTGGGAACTTCAAATTTGTTGCTGGGGAGTTTTACATCACCGGCTTTGATTTTCTCACCCTCCAGGAACATTCCCTTGTTGATGAGTTTGGACTTCATCCATTGTGCTGCAACCTCGGCAGGTACCGAAGTGTATTTGCCAATCAGGTCAAATGCAAACTGTACGCTTTCGGTTTCCTGCACCATAGCAGACACCATGTTGCTGTTACCCTGCTTGAAAATACGTACTTTTACGGCATTGCTTTCGTCAATGGCCGGTTTGGCGGGGGTGTTCGTGTTGTTGGGTTTAACATTATCTCCACCGGGACCGTTGGTATTGTTCCCGTCAATTTTGGTGTCAACTTTCACACGTGAAGAAAGACCTTCTCGCGAGAACAGAACGGTAGTACGGCGGTTTTGCTGGTGCTGGAATTCATCGCAGGGAACATAGTATTTGCCAGCCTGTACCTTGATTTCCTGCGGCATGTAATCCTGGTATTCCATTTTGATTACGTTGCCTCTGTCGTCTTTGGTAATAACGGCTTTGCGGGTTTTCTTGCGAACACCGGTAGAGTCAACAAAATCATAATAGGGGGTAAGGCCTGAAATTTCTGAGCCTTCGCATTTACAGTCGTTGGTGAGTTTGGTTTCACCATAGCCTTTGGCAGTAATGCGCTTGGCGTCAATTTTGTGAATGCGCACCAGGTAAGAAACAGCGCTGTCGGCACGGCGTCCTGCCAGTCTTTCGTTGTATTCTTTGCTAGCACGGCAGTCGGTGTGAGAACCGAGTTCTGCATTGAGTTTGGGGTATTTGGCCAATACATTTCTGGCGAATGTATCCAAAACGCGTGCAGCATCCGGACGTATACGGGCAGAGTCAAGGTCATAGAAAATGGGCAGGGTGATAATTTCGTCCAGCGGGTTTTTCAGACAGAAATCCTGAATCAGTTCTGTGCTGAACTTAATGCCCTTGGTGGTACGGATCACCGGGGTTCCGTCGAAGTAGTATTCTTCCGGATATTTGGCCTGCAGGGTATAATTATAGTTAGCTTTCAGGGTTTGGAAGTAGCCGCCAAGCGCGTCTGCCTTAAGTACGTGTTTTACGGTATCTTTATCGTTGGTAATACTTACAGTGGCATTAGGGAGTACCTTTTTGGTATTACAATCTGTAACCACACCACGAATGGTAATGACCAGCGGTTTGATGGTGAAGTGGTATATATCATCGTTGTTTTTGCGGTCACCACGGTTACTGGTAAAGTAGCCTTCTTCAGCATTGTTGTTGGTGAATGTGATACCAAAGTCATCACCACCACTGTTAAGAGGCTCACGCAGGTTTTCTACCTCTTTCCAAACAGACACCTCATCGGTTGGGATTGCTGTGAAAAGATCCAGACCGCCCAATCCGGGTAATCCGTCAGAAGACCAGTAAAGTTGATTGTTGTGTTCGTTTATGTAAGGGAAATACTCGTTTCCTGCTGTGTTAACCATTGGACCGAGATTTACAGGTTCTCCCCATGACTTCGAACGCTTGCTGTAGTTTACTACCCAAATATCAAAGCCACCATAGCCGCCACTGCGGTCGCTGGAGAAATACATTTTGGTGCCGTCGGGAGACAGTGCAGGGTGCCCGTAACTATGCGCAGTATCAGATTTGCAGAAATCCAGCGGATCGCCCATTTCCCAGTCTGTACCGATCTTTTTCATTTGATAGATGGCGCATTTTTCAGCTTTGCCGTCATAACCACCGCACTGGGTCATGTACATGCTGGCGTAGCGCGAATCAAAAGCAATACCGCCTTCGTTATACTTGGTGCTTGACTTTTCAACGAATACAGGTGCGCCCCACTTTTCTTTGTTCTTTTTACCCGTCTTTTCGATGTACCAGATATCACTCCAGAAATTCATGGTGCCGGCGTAAATACGTTTGGTTTTGCCCCCTTCACGGTCTGAAGAGAAAAACAGTAGTTTGTCTTTTTTGTCTGCAATCATGGGCGCCCAGTCGTTTTCTTTGGTATTGGCAGCCTTGAAGTTTTCCACCACAAAGCGCGAACTGTCCGGTGTCCAGCGCAGCGCGAGCTCTGCACCTGCTTTTTTATTTTCTGCAATACTGTCACCCGGAACTTCCTGAAGGTAGCTGGTGTAAGCCTGAGCTGCGTCACGGTATTTTTCCATTTTCTTCAGCATATTGGCATGCATCAGCATGGCACGTGTGTTTTTAGGATCCGTTTTCAGTACTTTTTCATACAGACGGTTGGCTTTTTCGTAATTGTTGTTCATACGATAGGCTTCTGCTGCGTAGAAAACTGCATCTTTTTTCTGGTTTTTGTCTTTTGCTTTTTTGGATACGGCTTCAAACATTTCTGCTGCCTGTCCATAATATCCCTGCCCGTAAAGCTTCATAGCTTCCTTGTAGCTTGCGCCTCCGCAACCTGAAAGGGCTAAGCCTATGGCAATACCGGTTGTAAGAATCCAACCAAATGCGTTGTAGTTTCTCAGTTTGAAAGGGTTGTTTACCTTGGTCTTATCGAACCTCATCATGCCTTTTTGTACTAAATAAAACGCTAAATAATACAATATCTATCAAACTTAAAAAGAATTGAGAAGAAAATAGCAAAAAAATGTTGCCCGAAGGTAGAGGATTGTATTATTGATGCTGAATTTTAAGCTGTTTTACCACAGCCTGCTCACCGTTACCATATCTAACGAGATAAATCCCATCTGGAATGGCAGAAGTATTGAAAATAAAGGTATTGCCTTCACGACGCCACTGAGCGGCACTCACTTTTTCGCCCAAAAGAGTGTAAATTTCAGGGTGCTGTTGTCCGCCGTTTGTTGTGCCATCAATACTCACTGATACCTGGTTGTTAGCGGGGTTGGGCGCTATGCCCATGCGTATATCTCCCGAGAATGCAGGCAAAAATGCCAGCATAAACAAAGCGAATAAAATATATTTTGAGGGCTTCATACTTGTAAAGTTACAAAGTATATGCCACAATTACAAGCCTAAGGTCTGTTTTATTATTTTTTTCTGATCTGCAGAATAACCACCACTCTCCAGTGTGCTTTTCAAAATCTTCTGGCTGGCAGACTGCTGTTTGAAATACTGCAATACCTCTTTGGCAGGCCCCGCCAGTCTGGAATTGAAGTTCAGAATGCAGGTGTAAAGGTTTTTAACTACCGAATCGTTGCAGATATTCAGCCGCTGCAATGCCTGCATGGCCAGCACGCGTGTCCTAAACTCGTATTTATCGCTGCAGTAATCGGTGAGCATCATGATGGCATTGCCTTTCATGTCGGGGAACACCTCTGTGCTGAGTTCAAGGTAGCGTATTTTAAGGTTGTGAGTGTAGCCGTCAAGTCCGGCAATGGCTTGCAGGTATTGGGTGCGTTTGCCTTCATCAGGCATGGCATCCCACAGTTTCAGCAGGGCAGTTTCAATGATGAAATAGCTGCTATCTTTCAGTGCTGATTCAAAAATGGACAGGGTGTTGTTGTTTACGGGCATCATATCAATGACTGCCCTGCGTACTTCTACCTGTCTGGTTCCAAAAGCCTTGGCAGCGAAATCAATATCTTCGCCGGTTTGCAACAATTGTCTGGCTATTTCTGCCCGTATGGCCTTGTGCTTCTCAATATTGAAGGCCCTGAGCAGAAAGTCTTTTTTCTTTTCGAGCGGGGTTTTGTTCAGTGCAATGAGTGCATCGTAGCGGTCAAGCATATCCCTTGCCATCAAAAGCTGATAAAAAAGTTCATCTGTGGTTTTGCTGAATGTTACTTTCTTCAGGATGTGGCTGCCTTCATCAAACAATGTGAATGCAACGGCTTTATTGGCAGGGATGGGAATAACTACCTTCTGGAAGGCCTTATCAATGATTTCCGTGTGGCGCGATACGCTTCCATCTGTATGGTAAACGGCAAAATCCACGGGCATGCGGAAGGTACCCACAGTAGGTTCCATTTTATGGATTTGCTCAACGGTAAATTCGGTGCCGTCGGGTGTGGTTTGTGCGCTTACACGATAATGGGGTTCTCCTCCGCGGTAAATCCACTGATCGAAGAACCAGTCCATGTTCATGCCGGTGGCATCCAGCATGGCTTTTTCGAGGTCCACGGTCATTACACCATCGAAAGCATGGCGGTCGAGGTACAATTTGATACCCCTGCGGAAATTTTCGCGCCCCATCACATGCTGTAGCATGTGCAGCACAGAAGCACCTTTGGGGTAATGTCGGGCACTGCCGGCTTCGCTGTTGCGCACGGGCAGACTATTTTTCTCGCCTGCAGCTATGGCACCGTTCATGTTTCCGCGGAAATACCATGCGGATTCATCAGGGCCGTAAACCGAACCCACAAACAAACCGGGGTAGTAGGTAGCAAAGCTTTCCTGTAGCCAGTGGTCCGCATCATTGCGGGCGGTTATAAGGTCTCCGAACCACTGGTGGGTGGCTTCATGGGCATTGGTGGTAACATAGTTGCGGTCGAGGAAAGTGCGGCTGTCAACCCATGAAAAATCGCCCAAGGTAGTAGCACCGGTGTTCTCCATGGCTCCAAACATAAAATCCTGAATAATAACCTGGCTGTAGCTTCCCCAGGGATATTTTACGCCGGTTTCATCTTCCAGAAACTCAATGATGCGCTCGCTGTAGAGGCTGGTAGGCTCCAGTCTTTCGGGGTGTTCGGGATAATACCAGAACTGAATGGGTGTGCCGCGTTTGGTGGTGGTTTTTTTAATGGCGTACTTGTCTATGGCCAGCATCAGCAGGTATCCGGCGTGGCGGTTGTTAATTTTATAGTGCCAGGTGCGGGTTTTCTTATCTTTGTTTTCCTTGTTGGAAAGCAGTTGGCCGTTGGAGAGTACATTGTATTCCTTTTCAAAGATTACCTGCACTTCGGTGACAAATTTGTCGCCGCGGTCGTCAATCATGGGAATCCAGTGGCGGTTGTCGATGCCTTGGCCCTGGGTCCATATCTGGCGGCGGGTTTGGTGTGCGGGGTCATTAATTTCGGGAACATTCCAGCCAATAAAATAGATGCCTTTTTTGGGCTTTGCGGTGTATTTTATTTTTAAGGAATGCTGGCTGTTGTAGGCTTGTTTGAGGTTGGTATTGCATATCAGTCCGGCGGCATTGTAACTGAAGGTAATGGGTTTTCCGTTCAGCCAAACGCTATCGACCATGATGCCGGGCGCATCCAGGAAAATGGTATCAATATTATCCTGCAGGCAGCGAAACTGATGGGTAACTGTTCCCAGCACGGTAGTTTGCGCCGGCTGGAATGCCACATTCAGTTTCATGTGGATGACATCTACATTGCGGTTGCGCTCGTGTCTTCCGGGATCGGCATGGTAGCAAAGCAGGTCGTTGTGCTGGGCAGAGATTGGCAGGTATGTCAATGCCAGTGTGGCAATAAAGAGCAGTTTCTTCATGATGTGAACTGCGAAAATACGCAAACTTTGCGGGGAGGCAAAAGATTATCGGTTGGCGTTGCGCCTGTCCTGAATCAGAATGAGTAGAACGATGAGGAAGGGAGCGAGCATGGTAGAACGAATATACGGAAAATTTTTGGGAAAAATTCAAATACATGTGTACGTGAGGTAAGAATTATTATAAATTGAATAGATGGATTTTTCTCAAATATAGAATTATAAATCCTATCTTCCTCTATTATGTTTGCTTATTCTGTGCAGTTGGTATGTTTGAATAATACTTAGAATATTGTTGTATTCTAAGTTGGAATTTATACTATCTAGTTCTTTAGTGACAGTATTTTGAAGGTTTTTAAATGAATCCTGAGTTATGTAGTTCATTTCATCAATTTTGCTAGATAACCGTATACCTAAAGAATTTACAGATTCAGACAAGTAATCTACAGACCTTGAGAGGTCGTCAATGCCGTCTCTGATGCCATTCAGTTTTTGGAACACGCCATTTTCCCAACTTGAATTGAAAATATTTAGCTGGTCAAAAACTTCATATATTTGGTAAAAAGTAAGTAGGTTTTCGTCATCGGTCAGTGCCACAAGCATGTTCAAGGAGTGCACGAGCAGTAGGTTGTATTCAAATATTTCTTTGTCCAAGTCTTCAAAATATAACATCAAATTGTCAATTTCAGGGTCTGTCAATAATTCGTTTTTCTTCTTCTTTTCACTTTCAAATCTTTCTTTTTCCTCAAGTAAAATTGAAAAGGATCCCTGTATGGACTCTTTTTTATATTTTAGGTGATTGGCAATACGAACAAACTTTTGCAAATATTCTTTGTCAATCGCTATTATTTTACTTTGCTTGGCATTGACGAGTTTTAATAATACATCATTGCTTTCAGCAATATCAACAATGCCGTTACCATCATTATCTAACTGCAGTATGATGTCATTTAATTCTTCGTTTCTTTTGCTTAATATTATTTCTTGTTCTTGTTGTTTTTTTATTTTTTCTGAATCATTTTCCACAATGTATTTTTGAAAAATCGGAAACAGTTTATCTGAACATTCCGCCCAAGAGCCAAAATCAAATCCGATAAATTCACCTTTGTAGTAGAAACCTTTATTGCTAAAGAATCCCTTTTTACGAACAATCTCTATTTGCGACACTTCCTCGAGCGAGATTTTATGAATCTCACTGTTCCAATTTGGAATTATGCAATCTGTGAATATTACAAATGAGTCTCTAAAACTGAAGCATAATTCACTTTCATTGCTTTTTAAGTAATTTTTTAGATTATCGGGGGTTGTCCATGAATCTAAAGCTTTTAAAGTTTTGGCTTTGTCTAAAATAATATTTTGACCCAGAGCGTTTTTAACACCAGAGTTTTCTGATATAAATATGTCCCAATTAATTTTCATGATATTTTTGTGTTGTACTATGTTATATTTAGTCTTTGTGTTTGCCTTTAGAAATTGTTATTAAACATGACATCGATTATGTTCTAAAATATTATTTAAAAAGTTTTATATAATTCTTATTATTAAATGTATTTTATAAAAGTTTGATTGTGTAAATACATAATAAATATGAATTAATCAGAACCTTGAATTTTTATTCCTATAGAATTATTCATCCAACACTTCTTTTTTTGAGAGATTACTTCCATCAAGGGAAAAACCTTCGATTTTTTTATCAGAGTAATTTATCGTTATGCAAACATAAAGAAAAAACAACAATCCGCTTGAATGATCTCTCAAGTATTTCATTAGGCACCGAAAAGTGGCAGATAAAATATGCTAGGTGTTTGGTGTCAAATGACAAAGTTACATAATAGGCAGCGTTAGCTTGCTTCGCCCGAATGTCCAGATCCGGCCAGGTCCTTGACAGGGCGTCATTTTGACAATAGAATGTTTGAGTTCTGTGTGGCTAGCCACTCAAAATAATCTGCTTTACATTTTTTAAGTTTCTTCTCCCGAATGAGTGCCTCTTTTTTGGTAGCATGAACTTCCACATAGATTAACTGCCACGGCAATTTATTGGAGGTATAGCTTGATAGACCTGCGTTGTGATCTTTCAGACGTTTTTCATAATCCTCGGTAAACCCTTTGTAATAGGTTCCGTCCATTGAGCTTTTGATGATGTAAACGTAAAACATAACAAAAAAGCCCCGGATTGGGGCTTTACTTGTCTCGGCTCAGCCGAGAGGGCTCGAACCCGTCCCGGCCGAGCCGGGACCATGACAGGGCGTCATTTTGACAATAGAATGTTTGAGTTCTGTGTGGCTAGCCACTCAAAATAATCTGCTTTACATTTTTTAAGTTTCTTCTCCCGAATGAGTGCCTCTTT